>Ga0209337_1001064_pt1 | contig 21289 bp, 22 predicted proteins | sample LinPmetageLP53_FD_184044 | JGI IMG/M metagenome (GOLD analysis project Ga0209337, IMG submission 184044) | Marine viral communities from the Pacific Ocean - LP-53 (SPAdes) (version 2) | ecosystem: Environmental > Aquatic > Marine > Oceanic | place: Pacific Ocean | collected 2010-02-08 | reverse complement strand
GCGAGCGTCGAGAGCGTGGTCACGGGTCGGTTGAGTACAGCGTGGACGTCGAGGCCGTGAACGAGTTAGTGCCGGATGCGCGTAACACAGTGCAAACAGCAACGGTCCCGAACGTACCGAGTGATGGTCCCGAGCGTACAACGACTACGGTCCCGAGCGTACAACATCATGCGGGCATTATGCGGACGCGCGCTAAGACTAAGACAGACTATAGATCTAGCAGCAGCGTACACACACGCGGGAAGCGCAGTGGGCTGAAGCCGGTCGGAGCCATGCTGGGTGCAGAGCGTGAGTACAGGGAGGTGGACAAGGTGAAGCGACTCGCTCACTTGGAGATGAAGGTGAGGGGTATCGAGAGCGGTGCGGACCTAGGTGTCCCCATGCTGCCCCACGTTGGCGCTACGATGGCTGCACTTGCCTCCATCCTGCCAGCGTGTAGTAGAGACGAGCGTGCTGAGGTGAAAGCCCTCCAGCGTAGGCTACAGGCCGTCCGGTGCTAGCGCTCAGGCTGTGCGGGTGGCTTAGCTTTGGGGTCTGTCTCTGCTACGGTGCGGGGGGTCTCGACCGGTCGGGGGGGCTCGACTGTGCCTTATTCGCCCTAATTCCATACGACCCCTTAGGCTCTCAAACACATTAGCAGGGTGCTAACATGAAGCTACTAAGTCAGATATGGCTATTCCTCTCGTTCATGCGCCACATGCCGCGTCACTGCCGCACGTGGTGGTATGCCGCTAAGCTCATCACCGACCGCAAGTATGGGGCTGATAATGGGAAAGACTAGCAAACGCGCTGGAGGGCCCAAAAAGCCTGCGCTACCGGGAATGGAAGAAGACGTCTCTGAGCAGAAGCACCAGGAGTGGCTCGCTCAGTGGCTCGACGCTAAAGGCATCGTCTGGTGGCACACACCCAACGAAGGCAAGCGTAACGTTCGCCAGGGAACCAAGCTCAAGCGTGGTGGCATGAAGGCCGGGGTGCCTGACGTCATCATCATCACTCCAGCCCCTAACGCTCCCTGGGCCCGTGGCGTCGCCATTGAGCTTAAGAAGCCTAAGGGCAAGAACTCGTCAAAGGGCCGGTTGACTCCTGCCCAGCGTAATTGGCTGTGCTGGCTTGAGCAAAGTGGCTGGTCTACATGCGTCGCTTATGGCTGGAAAGAAGCCGTAGACTGGCTTGAACGCCTAGGTTATTGACGCATTGCGTACCTGTGATTTACGCTCTGCCCAGCCAAGGAGGCACCGTGGACTACTCTGAGATGACCGTTAAGGCCCTGCGCGCCCTGCTCATTGAGCGAGATTGCGAAGCGCCTGCTAAGGCTAAGAAGACCGAACTCGTCGCGCTGCTTGAGTCGCTAGACGACAGCGAGCCGGCCGTGGTTGAGGCTGCCCTCAAAGAGCTTCCTGCCGAGCCTGCCCCTCAGCCAAAGGCTCTATGGGCCACCGTGTCTGACGAGGTCTCAGCCTGGGTTGACCAGATGGCGGCTACTCACAACATGGAAGAGGCCGACATTGTGCGTGGTATGCTCTACTGCGCATTCGGGCCTTTGCGACGTGGCGGCGTATTGCGCAGCAAGCGAGCCCTTGATGGCGCTCTCCGAGACACGGGCTTTCGACAGAAATGGCTGTAATCGAGGTCTACGACACCCTGTCTCTTGATGGGCTGTGCTACGAGTCGCTTGCGGCGATTACGGCTAGCCTTGAGATTGTCCAGGAGTTTGAGCGCGTCATGCGGGAGAACCCCTCTCACGAGATGAGCAGGGTTGATCACGTAAAAGCCGTTCGCATGGTGACGCTCCAAGAGTGCGGCCAAATGCAGCGCTACTACGACCCGCATACCGACAAGACGCTCGCTCCCAGACACAGAGCGTGCCGCAAGATTATCAACGCTGCTGTGGACCGACTCGTCGACTACGAGATTGACCAGGACGTACAAGACGAAGACAACGCCGCTATCGTCGGTCTAGTACAAGAGCTATGTGAATTCATCCAGACGCTCTATACTGCACTTAGGACTGATAACGCCCGGAAGCGAAACAAACTCGCCAAGGAGTATGCAAGTGTCTAAGTTCACACCCGCACTGGTTAGCGCTGTGGTAACTGGCCTAGAGAGTGGTCACAGCGTGCGTTCTATCTGCAAGCGCGTTGGCATCTCGACTCCGACGTACTACAAGTGGATCGCCGAAGCAGAGCAAGTGAACCCTGACCAGAACAAGGTCGACTTCCGTGATAGAGTACTCGCAGCAGAGGGCCAGGCCGAGCAAGACCTGCTCAACATTGTCTGGGCTAAATCCAAGAAGGACGCGAAGTCTGCCCAGTGGCTACTCGCCAGGCGGTTTAAGTGGTCAGAAGCCCACACCGTCTCAGCAGAAGCCCAAAAAGAACTCGACCGACTCAAGCTTGCCAAAGCGCGTGCAGAAGTCGAATTCCTCGAAGCACGCTCAGAAGCTCTACGGGGAATGGATACGGACTCTGACGAAGTCCTCGGTCTTCTTAGGGGCATCATCGACCACCCGAAAGAGTCGTCGGACCCTGGCCTAGAAGTACTCAGGCTCTCTAAGGCTCACTGATGTCTGTCGCTAAGGCCGCCAAGAAGAAGCAGAGCAGCAGTCAGCGACACGTGACTGCTGCGTGGCAGCGCAAAGAAGGCCAAAACGAGTCAGGCGGCCTAAACGAAAAGGGTCGGCGCTCGTATGAGGCCAAGAACCCAGGCTCAGACCTTAAGCCACCGCAGCCAGGCGGAGGTAAGCGCAAAGATAGCTATTGCGCCCGGTCTGCTGGTCAGATGAAGATGCACCCTGGAGCAGCTAAAGACCCCAACAGCCGGTTGCGCAAAGCGCGCCGAGCCTGGAACTGCTAGGAGACGCCATGCCGCTAGTGCCAAAAGAGCACAAGAACTTCCCGAGGGACAAGGATGGCGCGCCCATCAAGCCCAAAAGGACCTTCAACAAGGATGGGTCGCTTGGCCCTTACGAGGACACGGAGAAAGACCGAAGAGAGGACAAGAAGCAGAGGGCGGCGCACGTGGCCAAGCTGCGCAAGGAGCAAGGGCAGCGGGGGGCTGAGAAGGAGCAACGGCGAGGGCGGCAGAAGGTGGAGAGCCCTCCTGTAAAGGCCAAGACTAAGGCCCAGAAAGCTGGTGACGCCGAGAAGAAGCGCCTGCTAAGCAAGGACAAGCCGGTAAAGTTGCGCAAGTACGTGGCTCCACCGGCCCCACCCCTTAAGAAGATCCCCCTTAAGACCAAGCACCGCGGATAAGGATAAGTCATGCCGAAAGTAGACGGAAAAGAGTACCCCTACACCGAAGAGGGGAAGAAGGCCGCCGCTGCTGCCAAGAAGAAGAAGGGTCCCTCAGACGCATCCAAGAGGATGCTAATTCAGAAGATGATTGCCGAAGGAGAAAAGCGCCAGGGCGAGATTGATCGCGGAGAGCGCATTGTCGGTAAGATGACCGGCACAATCGACACGTCTAAGGGCAAAGCCAAGGCTAAGAAGCACGCCAAGGGTGTACAGCGGGCCGGCGAGTACGTCCAAAAACGCGAGGACGCAGACAGGTATTACGGACAAACTGGCTTCTCTGACCAGATGGAATACGAAAAAGCTAGGACGGACGAGGAATTCAATAAGGCCCATAAGAAACACATGAGGACGAGGGCCGAGGAGAAGGCAACGAAGCGCAAGCTAGAGCGCGATTACCCGAAGTCGGCAGCCCACAGGAAGAGCATGGAGAAAGCCGGCGACGCGGCGTGGGATGCCTACGCAAACCGAGAAAAGGGGAGCGACGGGCAGGCGGTGGCTGACAACGCCTTTATCAAGTCACGGGCTACGGACAAAAAGAAGGCTAAGAAGACCAAGGCCCAGAAGGCTGGTGCCGCCGAGAAGAGGCGGGTGCAGGGCAAGAAGCGTCGTGACGATTGAGGCGTGAAGTCCTTGACGAGATAAGTCTGTGCGGGTCTGACTTTTGGCACTTTGCTACCAACTGGGTCAAGATTATCGACCGAGAGTCGCTCCGCCTGGTCACTATCCAGCCCAATCTAGCTCAACGGAAGTTCCTAGACGCTACGGAAGACGCGTCGAAGATATACATCCTCAAGGCTAGAAAAGAGGGCCTGACTACTATTGTGGCCTGCTACTTCCTCTGGAAAGCCCTCTTCAGAGAGAACCATCGCGTCCTGGTGGTGTCTGAGTCCGACGCCGGGGCGAAGAAAATTTTCGCGATATACCGCCGTATATACGATAACCTACCGAAATTCTTAAAGTTTCGTACCGCCTATGACTCCAAGACGTGTCTTGAGTTTTTCCATCGCGGCGGTGTTGAGTGCATCTCTGCTGCGGCTAAGGGTTTCCGTGGCGACACGGTGATGAGCATCCATTTCTCTGAGTTTGCGCACTACACCCACATCCCAGAGACCATGGCAGCCGCTGCTAACTCTGCCCCGGATAGCGCAGACATTGTGCTTGAGACTACCGCCAACGGTATGAACGACGCTCACCGCCTCTGGTACGAGGACGCCGGCTACACCAAGGTCTTCGTCTCGTGGACTGATGACAAGGGCTACGTGTCGAGCAAGAAGGCGGAGAAGGTACCACAACAGTTTGTCGACTATGCGGCCGAGTTTGCACTAAGCGAAGAGCAGCTAAACTGGGCAGTGTCGACGTACTACACCAAGTGTGTCTCAAATTGGAACACATGGATGCAGGAGTACCCGCTCCTGCCTGAGCATGCGTTTGTGACGTCCGGCTCCAGGTTCTTCGACGTGGTGTTCCCCCATGTGAAGTTCAACGAGGGCTACATGGAGTGGGAGAAGCCTAAGAAGTACCGCTCGTATGTGATTGGGGTCGACACTGCTTCTGGCTCTACAAACGACACGGCGGACTACAGTGCGTTCCACGTCCTAGACGTAACGGACCGAGACTCGCCAAAGCCTAAGATTAAGACGGTGGCGTCGTTTTACGGTCGCATGCCTATCATTTGGTTCTCTCAGCGCGTGCTGCAAGAGGCCAAGAAGTGGGGAGCCCTGGTTGTTCCTGAGCGAAACAACAACGGCGCTGCTGTTATTGAGCACCTTGTGATGAGCAACTGGGGGCAGGTTTACACCCAGCCAAAGTTTGCGGACATCAAGGTGCCGGACCCGTCGAAGATGGGTTGGTGGACTGGCGCTGAGACGCGGCCCATCATGCTTGCTCGGCTTCAGGAGTGGGTGTCTCGCGGCTGGTTTGAGGTGGTTGACCCTCGAATGCAGCATGAGATCAACACTTTCGTTTACACCGCGGCCGGCAAGCCCATGCACGACATCGGGAAGCACGATGACATGGTGTTTGCTGCTGCGTTGGCCGTGATGGGTTTTGAGCAGGCCTATCACGTCAAAGAGCAAAAGCAGCGCCGCCGCCCCGTGGGCTTTACGGAGCGCCGGCAATACAAGAAGCAGACCGGCAGGCGTCCTGAGGACGAGCCCGAAGGGCACTTTGAGGACGACGATGTGATGGACTTCTTAGACGAAGACTTGCCAAGCGCTATGCAAATCGATTAAATCGTCCACAGCCGGGTGTCCACCTGGCGTTAAACAAAAGGGACAGCCATGAGTTTACTGGACGAATCAGCACAAGCAGCAGTCGAAGCGATGATTAATGAGTCATTTGCCGACGACCCTGCTGTGGATGAGTCTATGGAACTCGACACTACGTCCGACGATGCCGAGGACGATAATCAAGAGGCAATGGGAGAGGGCGAGGCCGACGAGGATTTTCAGGGAGACAGCAGCCCAGAGATTGAGGCGTCGGAGTCGGTAGGCGAGCAGCCGTCAAATGCTCAAGACGGTCCTCCTGACACGATTCCGTATGCACGGTTTCGCGAGGAGAACCACAAGTACCGCGAAGTGCAGACGCAAAACGAAGAGCTTCAAAAGAAGCTCGACGCGATGCAGCAAGAGCGGTCACAATTAGCCACTCCTCCTGCGGAAGAAGATGACTTTAGCTCTGACGACCTCTTCGGAGGCGGGTTTGGCGAAGAACAGCCAGACCGTTACTCAGCGTTGGAACAACGACTTGCGGCTTTTGAGGAGCAAGCAAAACTCGCCGAGGGCGAGAAGCTCCTTGATAGCAAGATGTCGGAGATCCAAGCCGAGTATCCTGACGTGCCAGAGGATGTCCTCTACCAAGCTGTAATTGACCACAAGTCCCTGGACGCGATGAAGGTTTACGCTGACAGGTACCGGTCTATGGTGACGCACTACAAGCAAGCCGGAATTGACGAGTACAGGACTTCGCAGACACAGGGAACGGGGTCACACAACGTGGCACCGCGCGTCCCTAGGTCGTCGAACGACTCGCTCAACATTGATTCCGGCCCAGAGCCCACTATGGACAGTGCCCGTGAGAGTATGGCCCGCATGCTGCGCCAGGAAGGTTTTTTCGACAGCTAGTCCCTAGGAGGACAATCAAATGGTCGCGAATCTGACGACCCTCAATGCTGCACTAAAGGAGTTCTATGTATCTCCTATTACGACGCAGCTTAATGAGGAAATCGACATTCTGAACGAGTTCTCGAAGCAAAGTGTTTCGTGGTCTGGTTCACAGGCAATTTTCCCAATCAAGACTACCCGTAACACGGGCGTCGGCTACATTGACGATGGTGGCAACCTGCCCACCGCCGGCAACGTCGGAACTGAGCGAATGGTGGTTACCGCCATGAGCCTGGTGTCTCGATTCCAAATCACCAACAAGTCTCTCAAGTCTGCCAAGAAGGGCGGAGCAGGAGCCTTCATCGGTGCGCTGGAACTCGAAATGGACGGAGCCAAAGAGGCCGCCAAGAACCGAGCAAACCGCATGACCACCTCCGGTGGACACGTTGTTGGCTTTATCACCCTGCGAACGGCTGGTGTTGGCGGAATCACTGGCGTGGCTGCTGATTTCTTCGGCGACATTAACAAGCTCTTGGCTGTTGCAACCGCTGTTGAGGCTACTGGCCAGACGCTGCGTATCCAGTTGATCAACACGGGCGCAAGCGTAGGCGCCGGAACGGGTGTTGGCTTTGCCAATGCAGCGACCTACGAGCCGATTGGCACTGCGGTCAACGACTCGGTGTTTCTGACTGCGGCAAACATCAACGCGGCGCTTGGGCAGATCACAGTTGGTACGACTGTTGCCGCTCCTACAAACGTGCTGACCAACACGCTTCCTGTTGGAACCGCGATTGCCGTGAAGGTCAACCCGACGCAGGCCACTGCGGGCGCTGGGTCGGCCTCTGAGGCTGTCGCCAACATCTGCGGGCTTGAGCCAGAGGGCCTCTACGGCAATCTTGCTGACCCGCTCGTGCATGGGCTTCAGCGTGGCAACCTTGGCGGCACTGCATCGACGCAGACGCTCCAGTCGCACATTCTGTCCATGGGCGGGGCGGCTGGCGCGACAACGCCGATTAGCCTCGACCGCATTCAGCAAGTCTTTGACACTGTGATGAACACTGCTGGAGAAGAGCCTGACCAGATTTGGATCAGCCCACTCTTCCGCAACCAGTACACCACGCTGTTCTCGGGCGCGCAGGAGATTCTCTCCGATGCGAACTCGTCGAAGAAGCGCGCTGACGGTGGATTCAGCAGCATCTCCTATGCGGGCATTCCGATGAAGACCTCACGGCACGTCGACAACGGCATGCTTATCTTCATCAAGCGCAAGCACTGGAAGGTTGCCGAGCTTTCTCCCATCGGTTTTGCCGATGAGGACGGGCGCATCATCAACAAGGTCCAGGGCTCCGCTCGTATCGAGGGCTTCCTCGAATGGGACTACAACCTCGTCTGTGTCCGGCCGAACGCTAATGCGATTCTGACCGGCTTGGCCCGATAGGAGTAAACGATGCCTCTTTCAAATGTGACAGAGTTGAACACGTACGAGTTTGGGAACAAAACCGATGTCGACGCGTTCACTACTGATATTGACAACAAGCTGGTCGGAGCGTTGGTTCCGAGCAACCTGACTTCTGCCGCAGGAGCAACTGCGGTTGAGCTAGGGGTAGGCGGAGTGACTTGCTACAAGTTCACGCTTCCAACCGCTGGCGCTGGTAACTACGATCTGCTGATTCCCACGGGACGGCGTTTCGAGGTGACCGGCATGCAGGTCATCGCTCTGGGAACAAACGGCGGCGTGGCTAACACGGTCAAGCTGGTAAACGGCACTGGTGCCGACGACATTACCGACGTTGTTACCATGAGTGGCAAGACTAAGGGCCAGATGATGGCCGCTGCGCTGGTTGACCCTGACCACAGCAACGTCGCTGGCGGCGCTACGCTTCGCCTTACTAAGGCGCATGTTAGCGGCACAAGCAGTTGCCTTGTTTATGTTCAGGGAATCCTGACCCAATAAACAGCGCTGCTGAGAATAAGGAGGCCCCATGAGTACAGGTGCGGAACTCGTTTTGTGTCTGTGTCTCATGGGGCTTTCTGCCGTCTTAGGGCGGTGGTTTTGGTACCTCGGCGAGAGACAGCGCGTTGAGTTAGTTCGCGACGAGCAGGCGAAAAGGGACTATATTCCCCCCAGCCACTGGACCGAGGAAGATATGTATGGCTGACCTGTTTAAGAAGAACGACGCGGCCCACATGGCAGCCATTAAGCGCGTCGAAGACGCCCAAACGCAAAAGGGCAAGAAGGTCGCTGGGGTTGGCGGCTCAATCATTGGGGCCCTGCTGGGCGCACCCGGTGGTCCTGCGGGCATGGCCGCTGGAGCGGCTGCTGGAAAGAGTATCGGAAGTGCCGCCGCTGGCGCTGTGCGCGGGGAGACCGAGGACATGGGCGCCCTCGCGACCGCAGGCGCGAAGAAGTATTTGCCCAAAAAGTGGCCCTGGGAAGACGACGAAGAGGACGAAGAGTAATGGCCGCTAAGTTCCCAGATGGCCTAGTCGGCAAGCTCAAGGACTTTGAGAACGATCGCAAGCCGTTAGAGCTTGAGTGGGATAAGGCCACGTTGTTCCTTGAGGGCAACCAGTGGATGGACCTCCAGGCTCGCCAGACCGACCAGTCTTGGCGCCAGCTAACCGGCAAGCGGACTGACAGGTTAACGGCGAACCGGCTGCTTAACGTCTATCGTAACTTTATGGCCCGACTAGCGTTGGCGTTTCCAAGAGCCACTGTGTTGCCTGCCTCTCCGTCTTCGTCTGACGTGGTAAAGGCCAAGACGTCTTTGGCTGCGTTGCAGTATTGGTGGCAGCAGGTCGAGTTCCAGCGCGTGGGAGAGCGGCTGCTTGCTGACCTTCTTACGTGTGGCACTTCGGCCATTCACGTTTTTTACGACCCGGACGACGGCAATGTGCGCTGTGAGGTCATTTCTCCTTACGATTTGTATTTTGAGAAAGGAAGCGCGAGCGTCGAGGAGTCCCAGTGGGTGGCTATCCGTTCGTTCCATACAAAGAAAGACCTGAAGCGGGCGTACCCAGAGTTCAAGAAGCAGATCGACGAGATTGGCTTTACGGATGTGCAAGAGCAGCAGAACGCAAAGATTCAGCCTCGTAACAGGGTTGAGTTGTTTGAGACGTATTGGAGAGACGGGCGGCACGCTATCGTCATGGGCGACACGTACCTCTACAAGGAGGACAGTGCCGTTACGTCCACTGTCCCAATCCATGTTTGCAAGTACACGACGATCCCGCGCAGGCTCTGGGGCCTTGGCCTGATCGTGCCGTTGATTGACTTGCAGTACTACTACAACGTCGCGCGTAGTCAGATCCTCAAGACGTTCCGTTTGATGGCGCACCCCAAGTGGGTGGCCTCGCGCGCGTCAGGAATCCAGAAGCGGTCTATTTCGGACATGCCTGGGGAGATCGTCTACCACAACGCCGGTTCTCCGCCTCCCCAGCAGATTCCCCCTGCCGCAATGCCCCAGTACGCGTTTGAGCACATCATGAGGCTGGAGGCGGAGATTTCAGACACCGCTGGCGCTCACTCTGTCACGCTTGGCAAGCGCGCCGTGGGTGTTGAGTCCGGCGTTGGTATGCAGGTCCTTGCTGACAAGGACACGAGCCAGCTACAGCACACTCAGTTAAACATTGAGAACGCGGTGAAGAACACGTTCCTGTCTGTTTTGGAGTTGATGAAGGCCCACTACAAAGAGGGCAAGATGGCACGCATGATGGACAACCTTGGCAAGGTTACCTACCGGGCGATTAAGTCGGAAGAGTTGTCTGGCGACCCGGAGATCTTCATCCAGGCTGGCTCGATGTTTAAGTACGGGCAGCAGGAGCGGGACTCCAGGGTCATGCAGTTGGCCCAGATGGGGCTTATGGCGCCGGAGCAGGCGATGGAGGAGATCTCCATGTCTACTGGCAACTCTTACATCACCAAGCACGTCCAGGGCCTCAGCCACGCGCAAGAGGTGCTTGAAGCGGCCAAGATGGGGATGGACATTAAGATCCTCCCAACAGACGACCTCAAGGCGTTTGCCACAGTCTTCGAGGAATTCACGCAGACCGAAGACTTCTACGGCCTACCAGAAGAAGCACAAGACCGCATCGTCGACGTTGTCATCTCTATCGCGACGTGGGGTCAGCCTATTGAGGTATACCAGCAGCAGCTACAGCAAGGGTTTGTGTACCCTAGAACGCCTCCAATGCCGCAATCCAGCCCCACGGACCTATTGGGGGGCCTGCAGGCGCCTAAGTCCCCACAAACGCAGGCTCAGGCCTCTGAGGAGGCCATGAAGCAGATGCCGAAGGCTGCGGCGCAGGTTGGCGCGGAGAACGTGCTGTCTCGCGGCGCAGAGGCTAACATGCGAGAAGGAGGGCTCTAATGAACGGCGCAGCGTTGCTGGCTCTTTTGAGATCGTACATTGACGAGCCCGACCAGACTTTTGTAACGGACGCTAACGCACAGGCGTACGTGCAGCAGGGGTACCGGGAGTTTCGTAACCGCGTAATTTCTTGCAACCCATCGACGTACACCACGTCAATAACGCTGGCTCTGTCAAACGTAGATAGCTACGACCTGTCGTTGGCAGCTAACCCTGTGAGGGTCTTAGGGGCGTCTGCTTTAACCAGCCCGCGATTAACAATGCTTTTGAGCGTTAGAAAGGTTGAGGCTGGAACTGGCGACGAGCTTCGGATGCTAAAGGGGTTGCCGTCTAGGCGGTCGTTGCAGGCAAGCCCAGACGGTTATTTTTTAGATGGCAGTGTGCTGCGTTTTCCAGAAAGGCAAACCGGCTCGTATGTTCTCGATTACGTTCCGGAGACGCCTACGATTTCATTCGGCGCTGCTGACGCGCAGTTCGATGACATGGTTGACTGGCACGACTTGATCGTTTTGTACGCCGCAAAGTCTTACACAATTAGGGACGGCGGCGAGAACCCGGCGCTTATGGCTCAGATGGTTGTTCGCGAAAACGATTTCATGAACTACATTGCAGGCCGCGACGTCGATGGCCCGATGTACGTGAACGAGATTTATCACACGTTAGACGAGTCCTGGTAGTGGCTAACCGGGGCCCAGAGGTTGAGCTTCTTCAAGGCGGCACAAGCGCTGACGCTCCGTCAAAAGGCACGGTAGTCCTCAACATGTTGCGGCGCCAAAACGCCTGGGAGGTCCGAAAGGGCTTCGGCCAGTTGGCGCAGGTGGACACCTTGATGGCTGGGTGGATGCTGGCTGGGGGTTCTTCGTCGGGGGCGTGGCGCGAAGACAACGGGTACCGCCGGGTTGTCGGCTCTTCGTTGATTAAGGCAAAGAAGGGCAACAGGCAGATCGTAACTGTGATTGCCTCAACGGTGCGCGTTGGGTCTGTCGTTTCTGACCCGCGGTCAATCGTCGAGTCGACCTACCACGTCTCTATTTACGACGTAGACTCTGGCGGCCGGTGGGAAGAGCCGGTCTACAAACACACGTCAGAAGATCCTGTAATCGCCAGGCCCTCGTTCCTGTCTGGCTCTAACCCTATCGTTACGGCCAACATTACTGACAGGCACGGTGCGTTTGAGTCTACGCAAAGCAAGGACTACGCCCGCTTTACGCGCTCGACTCTAAACAGAGACGCGCTAAAGCAGGTCTGGTTTGCTGAGATTAACGACATCTTGTACTTCGGCAACGAAGACATTGGCCTGTATTCGTACCTGCCCGTCTCTTTGAGAAAAATGAGGCGCAGGCAGTTAAGCACGCAATACCGTGGGACGGGCACAGGCGCAGTAAGCAACGGTGATTTGGCGCTCGGCCACGGCACTGCGCCCCCTTACTCAGAATGCTGCTTTATTAAAAAAGTGCCTGCGGTTGAGCCATCTTCTGTCAAAGCGGCGTCGTATGCTTACTTAGGGGAAGCGGCGTTTCCCAAGCCTGCCGCAGGCTGCAAGGCGGGAGGCGCGCTGGTGCTTGCCACAGGCGCCAACGTGTACGTTACGGACGGTGGGTTTCCTGGGTCGATTAAGGCGTCAAACACGTTTGTGCTGCCAACAGACGAGTCCGTGACAGCGCTGGAGTATTTAAGCGGCAACTTGTACGCGTTTACGAAAAACGAGACGTGGCTTGTGCAGTTGTCGTCTGGCGCTGTGTCAACGCTCGGCAGGACTATTAAGGTGTCTGACGGGGTTGGCTGTTCTGGGCCTGGCGCCATTGTGAGAAAAAAACAGGCAATTTGTTGGTCGGACTCGCGCGGCGTCTATCAGATGTCGGGCGTTGCGAAGTTAGAGCGCATTTCGGACCCGATCGACCCATTTTTTACTGACGAATTATCAAGCCCGCTAAACAATTACTTTACGGACAACGGGCACATCGACGCGACACAAACCCACGCTGACAATGGCTGGCCAACGCCTAGGTCGTTTTATCGGCACTCGTCTGACATGGTGACCGCTGCGTATAACGAGAAGCTAGACGCTACAATGTTCTCGTTTCCGTCTCTCAACGCCATCGTTGCGTACGTGGGCCAGGAGTGGGCTGTGTGGCCGCTTGAGTCCATTGCCAAAGAAGAGGGCACTACTCCGCGCGTGGGCGCGCTAGACAACATTAAGCGGCCCATGGTCATGGCCGATGAAGCGGACATTTTTGTCACCTGCGGGGTTGAGAACGAGCTAATGGAGTCTTCCACGTCTGGAGGGCCCCAGTACGGCACTTACAACAACAGCATTTGCCACCTGCGATACGGCAGGGGCGGCGGTGTAGACCGCAGCGTTGAAGACGAAGACTACCGCATGGGCGTTGGCGGCTATGTGCGCACCGCTGCGGCATCGGCCGCTGGCGTTATCGAGGAAGCAAAAGACGGCGGCTTGTACTTCCAAGAGCCAATCCCGATTGAGCCAGGGAGGGTTTTTGCTGGCACTCCAAACATCACTATCGACACGCCCGCGTACTGGCTGCCTGTCGAGATAGTTAAGCCGTCTAAGGGCCTAAACGCTGCTGGCGGCCAAACGAGCCCGACACAGCTACGCGAACTTCGCCTGAAGTTTACGTTTGACAACACGCACTGGGAGCCAGTGTTTGAGCACACGTCAAACAGCATCGTAAACGCGATGTTCCCGGCAGAAAGAGTTGCCTCTATTTCTGGGTACGGCCACTGGGGCGGGGGGACGGCGAGCGCCGGAACGTGTGAGTTCAGGATTTACGGCAGCGGTTCAATTAACGCCGCCGGGAACGAGTTTAGGATTTACTGGGACGGCCCAACCCCGGTAGCGGCAGGCGTGTCGTGGGGAGCAGGCCCTTACGTCAACGCTCCCCCGTTTCAGCGGGCGCGGCTGTTTTACATTCCAATGCGACGCCGTGCGGGCGGCTCCGTAAACGCAACGACTGTCGGGTTTGGAATACAGATTGTTGAGGCTGCCATTGAAGACGCGCGAGGCACGGTCGTTAACCTGCCTTCTTACGTCTGGGCCGGGGGCTTCTTAGGGAACAACCGCATTGGCAGCAACAGCAAGGCCCAGCCCGTAGACTGGGCTTACAAGTCGGCTCAGATTGGCCTAGACGACGACAGCCAGCACAAGGCGCGCGGCACGTACACTCGCATGCTGTCCCACGGGACGGCTGTGGCCGCAGACCGAGTCAGCCCTAACTGGCCCGTAGGAATTTACAACACGGTTGTGGCGTCGGACTTCAAGGGGTGGGTGTCGCAAATTGTTGACGTTGCCCCAACGCAAACAGACGCAGCAAAGGCCGTGAGCCAGGTCTTGGACACCGAGACTTTGCGCACAAGGTACCTAGGCGCATCCGCTCTGAGCACTAAGGTGTTCTCAGCCAACTCTACTGGCGACCACGTGCACTACGGCAATATAGCGAGCACCTCTACGCTGGCTGACACTTACCTTGTCGATGACGAGGAGGTAGACGTTGTGGCCATGAGCAACAGCGTCAAGGGCGGCCACATCACCTACATGGTCTGGGGCATGATTCGCAACAAGGCCGAGAGACTTGTCTTGGAAAGCGTGAAGGCAGTCGTAAGAACGGTTGGCGGAAGGAGGCGAGATGGTCACTAAGCTCGTCGACGGAGGCCAGGTCCTGTCTCCTCTTGAGGAGATGTCTACGCCCGACTACGTCAGCTACTTGTCAACCGAGCGCGCGCAGCGTTTCTTTAACGCCATTGCGCCCGCAGAAGAGGGCGACATCCCCGAAGAGGCCAAGGAGTCGCACAACGTAATGGTTGCTCCTTTTGGAGAGTCTGCTCCGTTTGCGCTGTCTAAGCCATACAGCAGGGTGATCGCCTTAAACACAGAGATTGAGTGCGTGAAGCCGGTCACCATAAGCTCTTACGCGATGGTTGATGGGATCACATTTACCTCTACCGCAGACCTCGACTCGGAGATGGTCCTGGTGTCTGGCGTCGGCGACATGCTGTTTCGCAACTGCACGTTCGTCCTCACCGAAGACACGCCTCTTCGGTCATGCGTGAAGGTTACGGCCCCGGCTCATGTGCTCTTCATGGGCTGCTACTTTGTCCGGCAGTCAGGCTCCGGCGGCGATGCTATCAACAACACAGCCGCCACTGCGGACGTTAAGGTTGTTGGGTGCATCGCCACGGGCTACTCCGGGTTCGGAACAATCCTGGCTGCAAACGTTATCGGGTCTTTCGTATGACGACGTACACACACAAAAAGTCTCTCCGGCACATTACCGACGAGCAGTTCTCTGAAAAGACGACTGTGGACGGAAGCCGCATTGATAGGGCCCTCGCTGAGTCGGTTGACCACGTTAACAACATCCCCGCCGGGGACGTCCTTAGCCGCTACACAGAGACCAAGTTTGTGTTTGGCTACCGGCCTAACCGCGACTACGACGCGTGCGAGGTGTCTACGGGAGGGCTGGCCGCCACCCAGACACACTATTACGCGCACCACTTCCCGTGGATGCAAATAGCCAACAACTCATACCTCACCCTGGGCACAACACAGGACGCACAAAACCCATACGTGGTGAAGACGGTTGGCCTCAACGACAAACCGGGATACGGGTACGGCGTTAGCAACGTCGGCCTTGTTCCGCGGTCGGTCGGCGGCGGCGCACCAAATGACTGGCCAGAAGACTGGGCCCTTTGGGCCGCGGCCTCAACGACCCAGGGGACCGTAGACTTTACAACCTCTCACGGGCCGCTAAACGGATACCAGTACGCGTACACAAACTCTTGGAACTTTAACAATCCGGCGATTATCGACGACTTGATGATCTCGCTCGCTGTTGACGGAGAGTTTAGCATCGGAGCTAGGCCGCCAGTGGCGGGGATGTACTCAAAATTTGAAGACCCAAGCGGGGTCTATGGGACAGACACCGTTGGCGTCGTCTTAATGGTCGACAACCACTTCTCCCAAGAGCTTCGAGAAGACTCTGAAATCGAGGTTGCCGCGAACCGATACGACCTGCGCGGGTTTAAGTACACGTATGCGGCCATGACAGGCATTGCCGACATGGCCCCGGCAATTTTAGACGGTGGCGCCGTCATGGGGCAGAGAAAAAGCGTGGTAATGCGGTGGCGAGACCTAAACATACCGCTGCACGCAAACGCGCGGGTGCGCCTTTCAATTACGCTGCCGTGGACAAAGAGCGGGACAGCGCCAGGCGGGCTGACGTGGGAGACAGGCGGCGCAGAGGTGTTGACCGCTCCCTTTTTCTACTCGTCGCCCAGAGGCTGCATGACCGTGCTTGAAGAGTTGGAGCCCTAATGGCTAAGGTTACTAGAGACAGCCTACCCAGAGGCGCAGAGCTTCTTAAAGACCACGTCTTTGACCCTATGACGGAGATGGCTGCTGCCCTTAGCGGGAATGTAGAATCTGAGCAGTTGCAGTGCTCCAGGAGCACATTCCGGCTGAACTTTAGCGTTCCGTACATTTCCGCTAAGTTTTTTTGGGCAAATCCCGGTGGCTGGTTTTACATTCCGTTTTGCCTGCCCCCGCTACAGGAGCACTGGTTTTCAACCACGTCGGTAAACAGCGAGTACCCAACGCCTGTTTTGCACGAGGTAGGCTTTTCGTTCGACCAACGGTCTGAGCCCTGCTTGCCGGCAGACAGGTACGCCAAGAAAGCGTTCGACGCGGCGCTTACTAGCCCTGAGGCGAATTACGTGTCGAATATTTACGAAGGCAACGCCGTTTACGAGCGAGCCGGCAACGTAGATATTAAGCTGGCTATTTTTGAGAAGTCGCAGCATTACTTTAGCGCTCAAGCAGCGGGCACGGGCACCGGCTGGAGCGCCGTAAAAGCGCCTGGCGCTGAGAACGAGGTTTTTTCTGCCACGATTCCTGCGGCGGAAATTTCAGCCAAGTCTTCTCGCAACAACCCGGCGTGCTACCCCGGCTTGTCGATTCCGTGCAGCCCTAAGAAGACCTACATGTTTGCAATTAACGCAGACGAGTTGGTTGATCCTGAGTCTACGTCGCTAGAGCACACGGCCCTGGTCAGCGTAAACATCAGCCTAAAGTTCTCTATTCCGCTGGTTGTAAGAGATTCCTCGTCCGCGGGGGCTCCAGACAATTTGCAGAACGTGCCCCTGGCGAGCTACGGCGCGCGGACGAACGAGACCATTAGCATTGTCGCCCCTAGCGCTGGCGACGTTGTGTCTGCCGATGCCGCCAAAGGCGTTTCTGCGGAGCTAGAGAAGATTGACAGCAGACTGCGCCACAAGATCTACGGAGGCTACCAAGACTTCTCTTCGACCTACGTTGGTCAGCACATAAAAGACGACGCCGGCTACGAGGTTATCGCTGTTCCGCTTTTTAACAACACGGCGTTTGGGGAAATTTTAGCCCGGCCGTGCTGGGTGCGCATGAGAGACAGCCAGACCACCGAGCAGTATAACGACCGGATTGCTATCCCAATTACGTCGCCAATGACAATTCATCACGTCTTGGTGACAAACAACTACCTTACGGCAACGCCGTACGACTCCGCTCGCGGCACGCCGATGTACACCTTCCCCCCGGCTGCGACAAAGGTCCGTTACCAAGTGGGGGTTGGCGTTGTTGCTGGGCAGGCCGCTGACAACGTCGACTACGCGCAGGTCGCTTACGCGGAAATCTTAGCAGACAGCGCGACATCTACTGGGCTCGTAGACTTTATGGACATGGGCAACTTGGCGTCTATCGTTAAGGACCAGTACAGGCCGCAGCGTTGGGAGCAGGCGATTTTTGCGGTGCCTCTTGTTAGAGGCTCAGTAGGCGGGAATGGCTACGTGACGCAAGGCAGGCCTTTCTTTGTCGGAGAAGCCGCCGAAAACGGTCTCGACACGGTTGCCAGGGCCGAGGTTGGCAACCCGGCTTCGGCCGGGGCCGACATAGCCTCCCCGGCTGGCGGCCTAGAGCAGTTTATAGAAGTGCGAATGAGCATTCGCCCGCAAAGCTCAGTGTTTAACGGCAGCAATGTTTGGCAGAGCAACTACTTGGATTGGGCAAACTTCTCGGGATACGGCGGTTCCTGGGTGTATATTATCGGCAAGAAGCACATGAGGACTTAACGATGGCAAAGAAGATTGCAGCGCCAGATAAAGACCTGGGCGCGGGAATGACCAGTGCGGCAGACCGTTCGCAAAAGGCGTTTGGCCTTGCGCGCGACACGGAGGCTCTGGCGGGAAGGCTCCCTGCAATGCAGCAGGCGGCCACAAACGTGGCGCTTGGCGAGGTGTCTCAGACCGGCGTAGACACAGCGGTAAATCCGCTGGCGAAGTCCGCTCAGATGAGGCAGGAGTCTGCGAAGATCGCCGCAACGGGCAAGATGGACGCTGCTGCCAAGGGATTAGAGCTACGTGGCCAGGCAATCAAGATGGCGGGCGAAGCATCTGGCGCGGCCAAGGACGCTTACAACACGGCTTACGGCGCGATTGCGGCTGAAAAGAAACGACTTGGCGGGTTTGGCGGCTGGATGACTAAGCAGGAGAAGGACCAGTTTAACAGGTTCAAAGACGCTCAAATGGCAGGGCTGAGTCCTGAGCAGGCCGAGCAGATTTCTGCTGCCTTTAAGAACGCATAGGAGCACCAAGTGGCCATTATTCGCATGCCGAGCATGTTCAGAGAGGCGAAAGATCCTGTAGAGCAGTCGATGAAGCTCTCGCAGATCGACCTCATGCAGAAGCAAAAAGGCGCCACCGCTGTTAACACAGCGCTTACCGCTATGAAGCTCGGCGACGCGGTCATGGAGTCCAAGGTTCTCGACGCGGGCGCTCGTGAGGTAAAGTCCTGGTTTGACCCGTCGCCGCAGTCGGCAGAAGACGCAGTAAAGGCAGTCGGCCAAACCCCAGCGGGGAAAGAGAGGATGGCCTCCGATGCCGTCCACGCCTTGATAAAAGGTAAGGAGCGGTCTGCCGATGAGACAGCGGCAGGGATGCTAGATAGCTTTGGTGCCGCCCGCAAAGACTTGGCTGCGGAAAAAGACGCCCACAGAGCAGCGCAGGACGCAAAGCCTGTCGGCTACGGTCGCGGCGCCACCCATGGGGATATCCGCAAGTTTGTCGAGCAAACCGTTGACGGCTACGGGAGTCCAGCGACGCGCAGGCAGGCGCTGCGCAGGAAGATGGCAGAGAAGGGGTTCTTGGTTGAGGAGCACGCCATCGCAGAGCAGATGCTGGCAGATATGGAGGGGGCCGCCCCCGCCGCAGCACCCGCCGCAGCACCCGCCGCAGCACCCGCCGCAGCGCCCACTCCAGCAGCAGCGCCTGCTGCCCCTCCTGCCCTAGCGCAGGAGCTTGACGCCCTTACCGCCCGCATGAAGAAGCAGCCCGCTGGCAAGAACCACATGAACCGCCAGCGCGTAAGGAAGGCGATTAAGGATGAGGAGATCAGCGAAGACCTTGCCGCCTTGCTTGAGAAGGCCAACCTAGAAGCGATGGGCAAGCCCACGGCATACGGCCCGAAGACCTTTGCTGTCGCTAAAGAGATGCTGGCCAACGCACCGGCCCCAGCAGCGCCCGCTGCCGTTGCGCCGCCAGCGACTGGCGAGCAACAGCTTCAGCAAAGGCTTGCAGTTCTACAGGAGAGGGAGCCCGCCCCGCAGCCCGTTGCCGCAGCCCCGGAGAGGCAGGAGTTGCCAGCTAATGTTGTGGCGCAGAGCGGGCAGGTCTTTGACAATGCGAGAGACGCCGGGAACAACGCCGCGTCTATTGCTGCTATGGGCGCAGCGCAGCGCATGGTGCAGCCGACATTTGACCCTCGCAACCCCATTGCTTCGGCCGAGGCGCTGCGTCAGTTTGGCGAGAGGTTATTGACCGAAGAGCGCAACCCGCCAGAGCGGCTGCCTCGTAACGCCGATGGGTTTGTCGACCTGGACGTTTTACGCGGCCTGTCGGCGCAAAACATCTTGTCGATGGCCGCGCAGCAGGTTTGGTCAAACGACGAGATGGCAGTCCTGTCTGCGATTGCGCGCGAAAAGGCTGACCTTGATGGCTTTGAGAGTCTGTTTGGGCGCAAGTACAAGAAGGACGCGGTTTCGGCTATCTGGGACGCGCAGCGCACTAGGAGGTCTGGCTCAGAGAAGAACCGCCTTGATATGTACAAGAGCCTGGCGAAGATTCTCCAAACCACAAACAGGGCGGCGCACTACGGCGAAAAGAGCATCACGGAGCAGTCTGTACAGTTTAAGAACTTTCGCGTGCCGTTCAGCAAATGGAACCGAATGCTCGCGAAGGGGCAGGTAAGCAAGTTCTACAAGTCGAAGCGGCCGGACCTTTGGAGCCAGATTAACTTTACCGCAGGAGGTGGCAACGGAAAGGGCGACGACCGTTGGATGGAGGCCCCTGCTTGGAAAAACAAGGCTACGGGGGAGTTGTGGGTTGAAAGAGACGAGACTGGCAGTGTGACCAAGATACTAAAGACAAACCAGGAGATTATTGCGGCCCTCGACCCCAAAGAAAGAAAAGACGCAATTAAGATTTGGGGGCAGGAGGACAGCGCAAAGGGCAGAAACAAGGCTTCTGCGCTTAGGGTTCAGAAAGAGTCCCGCCTGGCGCAGAAAACAGTGCGAGCAGAAGCCGCCCTAAAGGTCCTAAAGAAAAACAGCGACCCCAAGCTGGCCTCGCTAAAGCAGGCCCTTAAGCGGGCAGAGGACAAATGGACTGCCCGAAACAACCAGCACAAGCAGCAAACGCAAGCCCTGGCTGCGCAGCTTGGCCCTTCGGGGCTGGACGAGGTTTCCGAAAACAACGAGAAGATGAGCGCGCTACAAACAGCGTACGACTCCGACATGAAGGCGATGGACCAGGCGCTGATAGACGCATCCGCCGCAATCGTTGAGGCCGCAGCGAAGTACAGGCCAGAAAAGACCGACCCCGGCAAGACCTCGTCCGAGGTTGATGTCGGCGGCAAAAAGTATAAATTCGAGTAGGTCTATTGTGGCGCAGACTAGATACACCCGAAAGATAAATGGCCAGCCTGTCACTTTGGTGTTGGACGCGCCAGGGGCAGAGCCGCCTCCAGAGGCTTTTGTTCAGGCATACATCGCAAAGAACAAGCGCGGCGATTTTAAGGCGACCCCCAAGGGCCGGCGCAAGGCAGACCCCAAGCCCTCAGAGGCTGAACCGGAGTTCGTAGGTAGCACAGCGCCGCGTGCAGCGCCGCGAGTGCGCGGCACGGTGATACGGCCAATCCAGCCGCCAGCAGACCCCAGTGGCAACCCCGTCGCCGACCCCCTAGGCGCTCCGCCCACGGTGCAGATGTCGGGCGGATTTGCCCTCGCCCCAGGCGGCGTGTCGTTTCAGCAGATGGATCCTACCGAGGTTACGGCCAAGGGGCTTGAGCCATACTACGGGACTACCGAGCCTATCGCAGAGGAACTCGGCCCAGGCGCAGAGGTTGTCACAACTCCTCGGACCAAGGTTGGGGAAACGCCGATTAGGCAGGGCATTGACAGAGCTACGTCGATCGCACAGCCCG
>Ga0209337_1001062_pt1 | contig 21307 bp, 18 predicted proteins | sample LinPmetageLP53_FD_184044 | JGI IMG/M metagenome (GOLD analysis project Ga0209337, IMG submission 184044) | Marine viral communities from the Pacific Ocean - LP-53 (SPAdes) (version 2) | ecosystem: Environmental > Aquatic > Marine > Oceanic | place: Pacific Ocean | collected 2010-02-08 | reverse complement strand
CTACAGCAGTTGGACAGGAAATATCAAAAAAAGCTAAAGATAAAACTGCAGATAAAAATATTGAAGCAGGAGATTACAGTTTTTTAAACAGAGGAGGACTATTACAAAGACCAAAACGTAAAAAGAAATAATTTGGCTACTCAACAGTAGTTGACCCCAAACAAAAGGAAATAAAATGCCAGAATTAGAAAACGTGGAAGCACAAAAGACTGCAGGATATATGAGCAGAACAAGAATGACTAACCAAGAACGAATTAAAAAAGATGAAGAAGAACTAAAACAACTAATAGAACAACAGGGTAAGCCTGAAGAAAAGGTTGAAGAAACAGAAGAAGAAAAAAAAGTTGAATCAGAAATAGAACTTAGTGATGAAGAAAAATCTTTTAAGACTCGTTATGGAGATGTAAGAAGACACCTAGCAACTAAAGAAAAAGAATACAGTGCAAAAATTAAAGAGCTAGAAGATCAACTTGGTAAAACAGAAAAACTTGTACCACCTAAATCAGATGAAGACCTACAAGCATGGGTAGATAAATACCCTGATGTAGCAGGGATGGTAGAAACAATAGCTGACAAACGAGCTAAACAAATGTTTGACAAAGCTAATATACAATTAGAAGAACTCAACAAGGCAAAAGAAGAAGCAACAAGGAGTCAGGCAGAGAATGCAATTAGGGAAACACACTCAGACTTTGATCAACTGCGTGATTCCGATGAATTTCATAATTGGGTTGAAGAACAGCCTAAGTGGGTTCAGAATGCTTTGTACGAAAATACGGATGATGCTGCTTCAGTTGTACGTGTTATTGATTTATATAAAGTTGATAATGGACTTACAAAAGCTGATAAAAAAAGTAAAACAAAAGCTGCTGCCTCGTTGGTAGATAAAGGATCTAAGACTAAAGTTGATGTTACAGAGTCTGGGGATAGGTTTAAAGAATCTGATATTGCTAAGATGTCTGACAAAGACTATGAAAAGAATGCCGATAAAATACAAGAGGCACACCGTTCTGGTAAAATAATATACGATTTATCAGGAAATGCAAGATAAAGTCTTGACAAAAAAGATTTTATCTGTATAACTAACCCTTAGATATAAAGCCTCTACTATAGACTACCTTTATATTTAAGTAAACCCAAAGTCTAAACACAATCAAGACTACCTATACAAGTATAGATCCACTAATTATTAGGCTTGCTACTTAATAGTTTTATGCACTCTAAAAAGTATAGCCTCTACGTGAGTTGTTTAGCTTTTAACTAAGCCAAACCAATCATAGGAGGATTTATTATGGCTTTTACCACAGCATCAGGTTATGGTAATCTGCCTAACGGTAATTTCTCTCCTGTAATCTATTCCAAACAAGTACAGCTTGCGTTTCGTAAGTCAACTGTTGTTGGTGATATAACCAACTCAGACTATTTTGGAGAGATTTCTAATCAGGGAGACACCGTTAGAATTATCAAAGAACCTGAAATTTCAGTTAGTGCATATGCCAGAGGTACTCAGGTAACTGCACAAGATCTAGAAGACGAGGATTTTTCTTTAGTCGTTGATAAAGCAAACTACTACGCTTTTAAAATGGATGACATAGAGGAAGCTCACTCACACATTAACTTTATGCAACTCGCTACTGACAGAGCTGCATATAGACTAGCTGATCAATACGATCAAGAAGTGCTAGGCTATCTATCAGGTTATAAACAGTCATCTCTGCATAGTAATGCAGGTGCTGTTAATGATGCTGTTAATGGTAGCAAAGCTCTATCAAGTGCAGGATCAGACGAACTTCTTACTTCAATGAAATTGATTAAGAGTTCATTTGGTAGCATTACAACATCATCTGCAGGAGATCACTCTGTTCCTGTAGTTAATTTAACAGGTGGAGCTACTTCTGTAGGCACTGCAGCTGTTACACCAATGGTTGTTGTTAATCGTATGGCAAGACTGTTAAATCAACAGCAGGTAGATACACAAGACAGATGGCTTGTTGTTGACCCTGTGTTCTTAGAACTACTTGGTGACGAGAACTCTAAGTTGATGAATGCAGACTACGGTGGAGCAGGTAAGCTACAAAATGGAATTGTACTTAATAACCTAGCAGGTTTTAAAGTATACGTTTCAAGCAACTTGCCTTCTGTAGGAACAGGGCCGGGTACTTCAGGTACTGCTAACCAGAACGCCAACTATGGTGCGATTGTTGCAGGACATGGATCTGCTATTGCCACTGCAGAACAGTTAAGTAAAACAGAAACATATCGTGACCCTGACAGCTTTGCTGACATTGTTCGTGGTATGCATCTATATGGCAGAAAGATACTTCGTCCTGAAGCTATCGTGACTGCTAAATACAACGCAGGTTAAAGGAGGAATATATAATGGCTACTTTTGATATGACATCCTCCAGTACCAATGGTGTTGGAGCAAATGTTTCTGCAGTCCCTACGGTTGTAGGTAATACTGTAAGGACAATAGAAGCAATCTTAGATATTGATGCTATGGTTGCTGCAGGAACTTCTCCTGCAAACGGTGATATATTTCAACTTCTTGAAATACCTGCAGAATCAGTAGTGGTTGCAGCAGGTGCAGAGATTATGAAATCTTTCACTGGTTCTTGCACATGTGATATTGACTTCGCAGGTGGCGATGACATTATTGACGGTGCTGCATTAGACGCTGCTGCAGGTACTTATCTTGTTAAAGGCTCTAATGGTGAAGCTAACATAGTAAACACTGGGGCGGCTTCAACTTTTGCTGCTGCAGCTTTAGCTTGTGTAGGTGCCGCAGATACTATTGACGTTACAGTTGCAGGTGCTACTCCTGCTACAGGACGATTAAGAGTGTATGCAATTATCGCTGATGTATCAGCAGCTCATCGTGAAGCTGCATCTGCATCTAGAGATAACGTATAAAAACTATACTAATTGAGGGGGCAGGGAAACTTGCCCTCTCTTTTAACATAAAGATTTTATAAAGGAAAAAGATATGGGTGTTACAACGGCAATGTGTACATCTTTTAAGGGTGAACTCTTAGGTGGTACGCACGATTTAGATACAAACACAATTAAACTTGCTTTAATTAAATCAAGTGAGTCAGGTACGTATGGTGCAGCTACAACTAATTACTCAGATGTAACAGGCAATTCTGATGAAGCATCTGGTACAAATTACTCATCAGGTGGTAACACATTAGGTAGTGCTGCGATTACTACTTCAGGAACAACAGCATTATTAGACTTTGCAGATTCAACTTTTTCAAATGCTACTGTATCAGCATCTGGTGCAATTATTTATAACTCAAGTCAAAGTAATAAAGCAATAGCTGTAATTAGTTTTGGTGGAACAGTTGCTTCAACAGCAGGTGATTTTACTGTATCATTTCCTGCAGCTGATGCAAGTAATGCTATTGTAAGGATAGCCTAGTATGGCTACATATGGTGCAAATGATGCGCTATATGGTACAGGTACATTTGGTACAGCACGATATGGTAGAGTAACACCAATAATAGCTGTATCAGGTGTTGTAGGTACAAGTGCTGTAGGCACAGTTGAAGTAAAACCTACAGAAGCCTTAGAGAGTGCTGTTGGTACAGGTGCAATAGGTACAGTTGAAGTACAAATAAACACTACAATTTCAAGTGTTGTAGGTACAAGTGCTTTAGGTGCAGTAACTAAAACAGCAATAAGTGCAATCTCTTTAACAGGTGTTCAAGGTACTTCTGCTTTTGGTGCGACTGAAGCACAAATAGATACATCAATTAGTGGACTTGGCTCAACAGGAAGTATAGGAACAACAACACAATCTGCACCTGCAACTGTTATGGGTGCTTTTAATCCTGATATAGCAAGTTTTTTATTTTCACTAGTAGCTTTTGCAACAACAAGTATTACATCAAAAAGTGAAAGACTAGCCGCTGTTGAAGGTGTATCACTTACTGAACAAAACGTAGCATCTTCTAGAGCAATATCGCAACTATTATCTGTAAGTGGATCAAGTGGTACAACAAATGAAACATTGGCTCTTACTGGTGATGATCAGGTAGAGGGAAGTATCCAAGGAGCAGTAGGAACAGGTCAAGCAGGTGCATTATCAACAAGTGCCACAGTGTTTGATTATGAGGCAGTAAAAGAACTATACAGTAGAAGAAGAACTGTTTTTATAGCAAGGGCTGCGTAATGTCTACATCAGCCGAAAGAACAGCGTTAGTTGCAGGTGAAAATAGAACTATCTATATAGAAAGACAACCAACTTCTGCTGATAGAACAGTATATGCAAGCGAGGATTAAATATGAGTTTTAAATGGCCCAACAAAGATCCAGATGAAACACTAGATTATAGTGTAGATTGGTCAAGATTTTTAGGAACTGCTACAATAACTACTACTGTTTGGGCAGTTAAATCAACAAACTATACAACACAAACAACTCTAGCTGCAGGAGAAACTTTAACAACAGCTTCTAGTTCAGCAGTAACAGACTCTATACAGAATGTATCTCAAACAAATACTCCCACTGGTGCGGCAACTGTAGCCACAATTAACATAGCAGGTGGTACAGCCAATGAAGAATACACATTCTTTTGTACTATGACTGACTCTACAGGCAGTGTTGCACAAAGAAGTATTAAATTAAAAGTTAGGGAGAAGTAATGGCTTACGATTTTTTAGGCTTGACAAATGATGTTAATAGAAGACTAAATGAAGTAGAACTAACATCAACTAATTTTGCTTCTTCTACTGGTGCATACAGTGCTATTAAAGACAGTATTAATTCTTCTATTCGTTACTGTAATCAACATGAACAACAGTGGCCTTTTAATCATGTTGAGCAAGAAGACACATTAACAGCAGGTGAAGTAAGGTATGCATATCCCTCTGATGCTAAAACAATAGACTTTAATAGCTTTCGTATAAAAAGAAGCAGTACCTTTAGTAATGAAACTAAAAAATTAACTTTGTTATCTTATGAAGAGTACTTGACAAAGTTTATAGATTTAGAGTATAATACGTCTAATACAGGTATAAGAGCAATACCTACTCATGTCTTTAGATCTCCTAGTCAAGAGTTTGGAGTTGTGCCTCCACCTAATAATGCTTATGAACTAGTATATGAATACTATAGACTGCCTATAGATCTTGTTAGTGCAACAGATGTTCCTGCATTACCTGAACAATTTAGACATGTTATTGTAGATGGATCAATGTACTACGCATATTTGTTTAGGGGTAACTTACAGGATGCTCAAGTTCTTCAAGGTAAATTTCAAGAAGGTATTAAGAATATGAGAAGTCTTTATATTAATAGGTACAACTACTTGAGATCCACAATGATACAGCAAAATGAAACATTTACACCTCTTATAAGGGTAAGTTAATATGCCTACAACTTGGAGTACATACCCTATTGAGTTTAAGGGAGGCTTAATAACAAATATGAGTCCTCTTCAACAAGGTATTAATGTTCCGGGATCTGCAAGAACTTTAAAAAACTTTGAACCTTCTATAGAAGGAGGCTACAGAAGAATATTAGGGTTTACTAAATTTGATTCTAATATTGTACCTCCATATGGTAATCCAGTAGTTCATGGTGCATCTCAATCAGGTACAACATTAATCATTGCTGCTATTCATAAAACACCTGAAGCAGCAGATACACTTACAGTAGCAGGTGTAACAGGAACATACACTATTGCGTCAGGTGGTGTATCTTATGACAGTACGAATAATAGAGCTACATTAACTTTAACAGGCTCTCTTGCTTCTAGTCCTGCTAATGGTGCATTAGTTACCTTTGCTAGTACAACAACAAAACATCTTGTTAATGGTGTGACTAGTTGGGAAGATAAAGCAATAGTATCACGTAACAATGATATATTTAAAACTACAGGTTCAGGCTATACTAAAATAAATAAACCTAGTTATGGTACAGTACTAGTTAATGCAGGAAGTCAAAGTGGTGGTACATTAGCTGTAGATGGTCTAACAGCAGCTCCTCAAGTAGGGGATATTTTTACTATAGCAGGTATTGACAAAGTATACACAGTGACAGCAGATGCAACTGTAAGTTCAGGTGGATCTACATTAAACATAAATCCTAACTTAGCTAGTTCACCTGCAGATAATGCCGTGATTACTTTTATAAGTACACCTAGAGAAAATGCAACAAAAATTAGATTTGCTTCTTACAACTTTAGTAGTAGTTTAAAAATAGCAATGGTGGATGGAGTTAATCACCCTGCTCTTTATGATGATAGTATCTTTACGGTTTTAAATGATGCACCGACAGATGTTCTTGGAGCTAAGTACGTAGTAAATTTTAAAAATCAACTTATATTTGCAAAAGGAAGTGCAATAACTTTTACTGCTCCTTTTACAGATTCGGATTTTTCAGCTGCTAATGGTTCAGGTACAATTAATGTAGGAGCTATAATTACAGGACTATCTGTTTTTAGAGAACAACTTGTTATCTTTACTGAAAGAAGTATTTTTAGACTTGTAGGAAATACTATTGCTGACTTTCAACTACAACCAATTACAAGAGATATAGGTTGTTTAGAAGGAGATACAATACAAGAAGTTGGTGGAGATATTATTTTTCTTGCTCCTGATGGTTTAAGACTTTTAAGTGGTACAGAAAGAATAGGAGACTTTGGACTAGGCGTTATATCAAAGTCAATACAGAAAAATTTAACTTCTTTTATTGCAACTAATACAAGTTTTTCTAGCGTTGTTATTAGAGAAAAGTCTCAGTATAGACTTCTTGGATATAATACAAATATTAATGAAGAAAGCTCTCAAGGAATTATAGCAACGCAATTTTCTTCTCAGGGTGGATCAAGTGTTCAATTTGCAGAAACGAGAGGAATAAGAGCCTATGTTGCAGGTGGAAACTATAATGAAGAAACAGAGTTAACATTTTTTGCTAACAATGATGGGTATGTTTATAAACTAGAAAACGGAAATAATTTTAATGGGTCAAACATACCAACAACTTTTGCTACTCCTTTCTTACCTGTTAATGATCCAAGGGTAAGGAAAGCATTCTATAAAGTTTATCTTTATGCTGATCCTCAAGGTAGTGTTGCGTTTGATTTAAGTTTAAAATTTGACTTTGATGAAAAAGATAGTGTACAACCTAGTAAGATAGACTTTTCTAACACAGGTAATGAAATAGGATTTTATGGAACAGCCGCTTACGGTTCAGGAACATATGGAACTAAACTGCAAAAAACATTTCAAGCGCAAACAATAGGTTCAGGATTTACAGTATCTATGCAATTTGAGTCTAATAACACTAACCCCCCATATTCTTTAGATGCACTTACTCTAGAATATGATACATATACAAGAAGGTAGATTAAAATGGGTACAGGATATACAAGAAACGATTCATCTAATAATATAGCAGATGGGAATGTAATCAATGCATCAGACCTAGATGGTGAATATGATGCAATAGAATCAGCCTTTGGTACATCAGGTCACACACATGATGGTACTTCAGGTGAAGGGGGTGTAGTTACAGTATTAGGTCCTGCACAAGACTTTGTTGTTAGTGCATCAGTAATTAAACCTAAGACTGATAATACATTAGATATAGGAACATCTTCTTTAGAGTTTAAAGATTTGTATTTAGATGGTTTAGCCTACATTGATGGTCTGGGGGAGACTATACTTGTAGCTACTGATAAAGCTATACAGTTTAGAGACACAGCAATATCTATTAACTCAAGCACTGATGGACAACTTGATATTGATGCAGATACAGAGATAGAAATAACTTCTCCTACTGTAGATATTAATGCAAGCACAGTTGTTAATATTAGCACAGACCTTATTGTTGGTGATGATCTTACACTACAGAGTGATGCGGCCGTATTAAACTTTGGTGTTAATAGTGATGTAAGTTTAACACACGTACATGACACAGGACTTTTATTAAATGCAGGTTCTGCTATACAATTTAGAGATGCAGCAATAGCTATTAACTCAAGTGCAGATGGTCAGTTAGATATTATTGCTGATACACAACTTGAGATTACTACTCCTACCCTAGAGCTTAACTCTGATGCTCAGATTATAGCTATCGGTGCTGATGGTGATGTTACAATTACACATGAAGCTGATACTGGCTTGAAGATGAAAGCTGCAAGTGGGTTTGAGTTAAACCTACAGACAGGTGATACATCTGTAGAATCAGGTAATGTATTAGGTAAGATCACGTTTAATGCTCCTAGTGAATCTAGTGGTTCAGATGCATTATTAGACGGTGCAGCGATTGAAGCTGTAGCTGAAGGTACATTTAGTTCCACTGTAAACACTACAAAGTTATCTTTTAAAACAGGTGCATCAGAAGCAGCAGCTGAAAAAATGTCATTAAGTTCTGGAGGTAATCTCACAGTTACAGGAGTTGGAACATTTGCTTCACTAGACATTTCTGGTGACATAGACGTAGACGGTACAACAAACCTTGATGTCGTGGACATTGATGGTGCTGTAGATATGGCATCTACCTTGGCGGTTGGTGGACTAGTTTCTCCTGCAGCAGGTATAACTGTGGTTGGATCTACTACAGTAGATGATATACTATTTACATCTGTTGCACTTCCAGCGGCAGGAAACCCAAGTCTTGTGTTAAGAAATACGGATAATAATGTTTACCTTCAAACAGGTAGTGGAGATAGCTTTACTATCTTAGACTCTGGACAAGACACTTTAGCTTTTTTCCATGATGATTCAATACAATTTAATATAGATGCTAGTGTTGCTTTAGAAATTGATGGTAACAGAGATGTAATCATTAAAGATGGAGGTAATTTATACACAGCCACAGCAGGTACATCTAACTTTAGAGCAGGTGTCAACGCAGGGGATGCAATAGTTTCTGGTGGTAATGAAAATGTGGTCATAGGCGATGAAGCAGGTACGGCTATTACGCAAGGTGATTTTAATACAGCCGTAGGTTATGCTGCTTTAACAGCAGATACTTTAGGAAGTAGAAGTACTGCAGTAGGAACATCAGCTCTACAAACACAAAATTTTACCACAGCTGCCGATAGCAATAATACTGCTGTTGGTTTTCAAGCAGGTAAAGCAGTCACTACAGGAATAAACAACACTTTAATAGGTACTGGGGTTGGCGATGCAATTACAACAGGAGTACAAAACTCGTTTCTTGGAAGTTTTGCAGGTACTGCAATTACTACTGGGACAGATAATATTGCTATTGGATTTGCTGCACTTGCAACTGAAACTGCTCATGGGAAAAATGTAGCTATTGGAACTGAAGCACTTACTGCTCAAATCGCAGGTGCAGAGGGTTTTAATGTTGCTGTTGGTTATCAAGCAGGAACAGCAGTTACATCTGGTTTAAGAAACACCCTCATAGGTACTAAAGCAGGAGATGCTTTAACAGATGCAGATGATAACGTTGCTGTAGGAAATAACGCTTTAGGCGGAAATACCATAGGTTCAAAAAGTGTAGCTATAGGTAAAGATGCTTTAGAAAGTCAAGACCCTGATTCAGCCGTAAATATGTATAACGTAGCAGTCGGGGATAGTGCAGGACAAGCAGTCACCACAGGTGTCCACAACAATCTCATTGGTGGTCAAGCAGGTGACGCTTTAACAGATGGCAGTAATAATGTTACTTTAGGTAAGGGTGCTTTAAGTGCAGATACAAGAGGTTGTAGGTCTGTTGCGATTGGAAATCTTGCTTTAGCTGTACAAAATTCTACTTCTTTAGCAAATATGTATAACGTAGTAGTTGGTGATGACGCAGGAAAAGCAGTTACATCTGGCATACAAAATACATTTGTTGGTGGAACTACAGGTCAGGCAACCACAGATGCTGACTATAACGTAGCTATGGGCTATGGAGCTTTATATACAAATACTCTTGGCTCAAAGTCTACAGCCATAGGTGTGTCTGCGTTACAAAACCAAAACTATAGTACAGCTTCAGATAGTCACAATACGGCAGTAGGATATACAGCAGGACTAGCAATTACAACAGGCAAATTTAATACTCTCATTGGTAGTCAAGCAGGTGATGGAATTACAACAGCTAATAATAATGTTGCGGTAGGTAGAACTGCTTTAAGTACAGAAACGTCAGGAGCAAATTGTACAGCCATAGGGACTAACGCATTAGAAACTCAAAATGTTGAAGGTGGTACGAATGTGGCAAACACAGCCGTTGGCTATGATTCAGGACAAGCAGTCACATCAGGCATAAGAAACACCATAATAGGTGCATATGCAGGTGATTCAGTCACAACAGGGGATGAAAACTTAATAGCAGGTTTTTCTGCGGGGGATGCACTTACGACAGGTAATAATAATATTATGCTTGGAATGTCTGTTGATCCTGCCGCTGTAGATCAAGTAAACGGTATTGCCATTGGCTCTGGATTTACAGTTGCCGCAAATGACTTTTCTTTTGGTAAGGCTTCTAATGTTGTAACAAATGATTTTGATGCAGATGCAAACTGGTCACGTTCCTCTGATGAAAGATTAAAGAAAAATATTACAGATCAAAAGTTAGGGTTAGATTTTATTAACGATTTAAGAACAGTTAAATATAATTGGAAAGCAAACCATGAACTTGATTCCTCTGATTCTCAATTAGCTCACCTTTATAAAAAAGAAGAAGCTGATAATGAAATGAATACTAGTGTAGTGATGCACAACTTCATTGCTCAAGAAGTTAAAACAGCTTTAGATAAAGCAGGTGTATCTGAATTTGGTGGTTGGAAAGAAGATCATTATGGCATTCAACAAGTTTCTAGGGAGATGTTTGTTATTCCTTTAGTTAAAGCTGTACAAGAATTAACTGCAAAAGTAACAACATTAGAGGCCGAAGTAACTAAGTTAAAAGGAGAATAAAATGGCAGATACAAGAACAGCAGAAACAATAGCACAGGCTCACAAAGCTTGTCTTGATGGAGCAGATACAATTAATGTAGTCATTGCCACCCATGCTAAAGGTAGTGACGCTACGGATGCAGACTTTGGGCATGACATGACCCATGATGAAAAGAAAGAAAGAGTGACTCGTAGTGTAGGTTATCTCAAGCATCAAAAAGCTTTCACTGATTGGACTGATGAATCTTTCACAGTCATAGATAAAGCGATTACTGACGCAGATAAATTTACTGGCTAACCTAAATGTTTGACCCAATTACAATAGGGGTTGCACTGACAACAGCAAGTACAGCCTTTAATGGGTTAAAAAAAGCATTTGCTGCAGGTCGTGACATAGAGTCTATGACAGGAGATCTTTCAAGGTGGATGACTGCAGCATCAGACATAGATCAAAAAGAAAAGTCAGCCAAGAAACCACCTATCTTTCGTAAAGTATTTGGATCAGTAGAGCAGGAGGCTCTGGAAGCATTCGCAGCCAAGAAAAAATTAGCAGGGCAACGCTACGAGTTGGAGCAATTTATAAAACTCAGTCATGGTCACAAGGCATGGGAAGAACTCCTTGGTATGGAGGGAAAAATAAGAAAAGTAAGACAAGAACAACTATACCGACAACAGGAAATAAAAGATAGAATTATTGAAGGCATGTTTATATTTTTTTTAGTTTGTACTATTGTAGGTTTAGGGTGGTTAGTATGGTACTTAAAGTCAATTCAGGAGTAGTTAATGGAAATTAGTATGTGGATGTTTTGGAACATCATCTTAACTCTAGTAATAGCTCCTGCTGTATGGGCATTCAGAGGACTCATACAGGAAGTTAAACGTATAGACATACTGTTAAACAAAACTAGAGAAGAGTATGTTACACGTAAAGAAATGAGAGATGATCTTAGTCAAGTTATGGATGCCTTACATAGAGTAGAAGATAAGCTAGACAAAGTATTGAGCAAGGATTAAATAGATGGCAAAGAAAAGAAGCATGACAGCTACAGAAGCTGCAGAAAAATTAACAAAAGCTTTTAATTTAGATCCACCATTAACTAATCAATGGACTGTTATAGATACAATGGCAAAAAAATTAGGAGCTAATGCAGAAGCAATGGTTGCAAACGAGGGTGCATTAGTTCAGAGTGAACGATTAGGTTTTTCTAATGGTAATTTTGTTTCAGGTAATAAATATGCTGATGCATCTATTCTTGATAATTGGGTTAAATTAGCTACAGGTGACTATGAAAATATGGAGGGGTTTAAAAATAAAAATAAGTTACCTTCTACAGCATATCAGGGAACAAATATGGCAGGTTCTGATGCTGATGAAATAAGATCCAAAGCACAAAAAGCATACAGAGATCAAGTTGTAGGTAAGGGGCATGATTATTTTGGAACTCCCGGAGATAGAGATCTAGAAGCTTGGGCCTTTGGTAGCGAAGATGTTGCAGGAAATCCAGATCACCCAAACCATGATATATACTCACAAAAATTATATACGGATGGTGACCTTGTAGGATTTACTGATCCAGATACAGGTAAGTTTAGACCTCTAACTTATAACCATGCACAACAAGCTAAACAAATGGGTATAGTAGAAGGTTATGGTTATACACCAGAAGAGGAAGAGACTACAGAAGATACCACAGAAGAAACTACTACTTCTACTGCTACTACTTCTCCTGTAACTGTTCCTGATGTAACACCTGCTGTAACACAACCTGCAACAGTTTCTATTACACCTGATCCTGCAGAACTTCAGCAAGCACAAAAAGTTTTTTCTACTGATGGTGTTGTGACTTTACCTACAGCACCTTTTGCAATGCCGCCTGTTCAAACACCAACAGTCACAGCACCTGAAGGTGTGACTATGGAGCAAGCACCTACATTTCAAACAAATGTAAGTCAACAAGCTCAAAACTTTCAAAACAGAGCCAATGTTCAAGCTCAAAATTTACAACCTCAAACACTTGCAGAGAAGACAGCAGCGGGTAATACAGGTATGATAGAGCAAAGGCTCTACAGAAATCCTCAAGGTATGACTGCATATGTTACAGGTACAATAAACCCTAATGGTGTATGGACACCTATTACTCCTATACCACAGGGTTATGCACCTGTACAAAATTTTTCTAATGGTGGTATGCCAACTACCCTAGCTGAAATGAATAAATACATTAGTGGGTCTGGTGGAGACTATAAAGATCTGTCTACATTTGAAAATTATAATTTTAATTCAGCACCGTTTACAAAAGAACAATGGATGGCACAAGCTAAATCTGAAGGAGGAGGCCAACAAACAAAAAATGCTGTTGACTTAAATGTAAAACATGGTTCAACAGCACCCAATGCTACAACAGTTCAACCTGTAACGCAAACAGGTGGAACAGGAACAACTACTACTACTACTAATACTACAGGTGGAACTACAGGTGGAACTACAGGTGGAACTACAGGTGGAACTACAGGTGGAACTACAGGTGGAACTACAGGTGGAACTACAGGTAGTCAACCATCTGTGTTTAATGTTGGTGGTAAGGATCTTACAGTAGAACAACTAGCTCAAGGTCAGGCTAATCTTTCAGCCAGTGCCATGTTAAACCCTGCAGGAACTATTGTTGCACCTGCTCCTTCTTATGTTAATCCAGATACGTCAGGGGCTGTTTTACCTGCCACAACAGGTATAGCCCCCGGAGTTGCTCCTATCGTTACTAACCCTGCACAAGTTAGTGAAGTAGCTACAGCAGATACACCTGCTCCTGTAACAACAACACCTGTTGAAGCTCAGACAGCACAGGAGGGTGTTCAGACTGCACTTGATCAAACAGAAGCAGCTCAATCTGATGGTCCTACACAAACAATAGACGCAGCCACAAAAGACCCTGCATCTACTCAAGTAGGTGATCTTGATGCAGCTCAAATAGGTACTGCTCAAAAAGTACAGGACGCACCAACTCGGACTCTTCAAGAAGGAGAAAAAATCTCAGGTAGCACTGTAGATCAACGCAAAGTAGGTGAGGCATTTGGAACAGGAGAAGTACAGGCGGCCACAGTTAAGGACGAGCTTACTACTCTTATGCAAGATTTTGAAGGTGGAAATACACCTGCTTGGGCATCTGGAGCTATGCGTAGTGCATTAGCAGGTATGGCATCAAGAGGACTAGGTGCATCTAGTTTAGCAGGACAAGCGGCAATACAAGCTGCAATGGAATCAGCGTTACCTATAGCAATGGCTGATGCTTCTAACAAACAACAGATGGCAATGATGAAAGCAGAGCAACGTGCCAAGTTTATGAACCAAGAGTTTGACCAGAACTTTCAATCTAAAGTAATGAACGCATCCAGAGTTAGCGAAATTGCTAACATGAACTTTAATGCTCAACAACAGGTTGCACTAGAGAATGCACGTATGGCACAGACTGTAGATCTTGCTAATCTAAACAATAGACAGGCTCTTGTTATGGCTGAAGCTGCTCAGATCTCACAATTAGAAACACAAAATCTAAGCAATATACAACAGGCTAGAGTGCAAAATGCACAGAACTTCTTACAGATTGACATGGCTAATCTCAACAACAGGCAACAGACAGAGTTGTTTAAGGCACAAACATTAGCTAATACAATTTTGAGTGACACAGCTGCTGCTAATGCATTCACACAGTTTAATGCCTCTAATCAGATACAGGTAGATCAGTTTAACAATACCATGTCTGCACAACTTAATCAGTTTAATTCTGCACAAACAAATGCTATGGCTCAGTTTAATGCAGGAGAAGCTAACTCTGTGATGAAGTTTAACTCAGAGTTACAAAATCAAAGAGAGACATTCAATGCAACTATGTCTGCACAGATAGCTCAAGCTAATGCAAAGTGGAGACAAGATGTAACTTTAACAAACACTGCTGTTGCTAATGAAAGTAACTTTCAGTACGCTAAAGATGTAAATGCCTTAACAAATAAGTCTATAGACCAGATTTGGCAGAGAGAAAGAGACTTAATGAGTTTTGCTATGACCTCTTCTGAAAATGCAATGGACAGAGCAATGCAGTTATTACTTGGTGATAAAGACTTAGAAGCATTAAGATTAAAGATTGATGCGGCAGAGCAACAAGCAGGAGAAGAAGGGAAGGCTTCACTTCTTTCAAGGTTTTTGTTTGGCAGTGGTTTTGAAGGTGGTTATAAGGGTCTACTTGCAGATATTTTTTAAAATAAATGTTACGCAAATTAATTGTTTTTGTTTCGTGTATTGTTGCGATATTGACTTTGGAGGTTTTAATGTATATTGATGGTTATAAAAAATTAAAAGGTTTTTATGGGGGTGGGCTTGTAGGTGAAGAGGGTTCTCCTGAAGAAATGCGCCAAAGAAATAAAGACAGAAAAACAAATTTAGTTAAGGGGTTAGGATCTCCTAATAATGTTGTTGAAGAAGAAGTTGATGAACCTGTAAGTCCTGTTCAAGATTACTTTAATATGTTGTATAAAGGTAATGAGGAGTACTTAAAATCTTCAGAGACAGAAGAGATATCTGAAGGTAGAATAAAATCTGTAGGGATATATAAAGAAAGTTTAGGATCTGACTATGTTGACACAAATCCAGATAAATTTGCGAGTGAATTAGCAAGTGATCTTAGAAAGTTTGGTTTAAGGAATGAAGCTGTTGCAGGTATTATAGGCAGCTTAGACTATGAGTCTTTAGGTTTTACTCGTTATAAAGAAATAAAAGGTCCGGGTGTTTCAGCTGCTCAATATACTAACATGAGAGGAGTAGATGAAACTAAGAGAAAAGAATTTATAAGAGATAGAGACTATGCAGGTCTTGTTAAAATTGGTGCTAGAAAGGATGCTTTCTTAGCACACTCTCAAGATAAGGGATTAGACCCTAGAAGTTATGAAGCTTTTAGAGACTTTATGTTTTATGAGTTTAAGAATACAGGAGAGAAAAGCATACTTAATAAATTAGATAAGGCTAAAAATCCTGAACAAGCTGCAGTTATTTTTACTAAATCTTTTTTAAGACCTGCAGAAAAAACTGCTAATCTAAATAAAAGAAAAAGTAACGCAAGAGAATATTATAGTACATACAACTAAAGGTAAAATGAGATGCAATTTGACAGACCAATACCCGGACAGTCACTGACAACGCCCTCAAAGGCTGCTCCTTATGAAAGGCCATCTGATATAACAGATCCTAGAAAGGCACTTGAACTTCATTTTAATAACTTAATGAAAGATGGTGCAATGGATGATGTACTCTTTTTTCTTGAAGAGGGGTTAGATCTTGTTACACTTGTTGAAGGTATTGCAAGAAGTGCTGTTATGGAAGGGATACACTCTGTTGACATTAGTTTAATTATTGCACCTGTTCTCCATGAGTTTATTAAGGGTGCAGCTTTACGTGCAGAAATAGAGTTTGAAGAAGGGTTTGAAAATAAAAAAGCTCAACAAGCTATTACCTATAGTAGAAATGTATCAAGAGCTAAACGTATGATAAAAGAGTTAAGAGGAGAAGATACTCCTGACCCTATGTCGTTAGAAGATACAGAGATGCCTGAAGTAGAGCAAGATATGGAAGCACCTATGGAAGAACCTGTTGAACCTCAACAAGGTCTGATGCAGAGGAGAATGTAATGGTTAGTGGATACGCAATAAAAGGATTTGCTGATGCTCTTGATAAGAGGGATCAGAACAGGATAATCCAGAAAAAATTTGATCTTGAAGAGCAAGATAGAAAAGATGCAAAGAATGCTAAAGTAATGGATTTTTTAAATGAGTTTGGGGTAGGTTATAAAAAATCTAATGACAGTATAACTAACTCTAAAAAGAAAGCTGAGGTTTTATTAAGATTAAAAGATAGTTTTGGTAAAGATAGTGAAATTTATACATCTTTGCTTGCAGGTGGTAGTTTAGAAAATCTTCAAAACGCTGAACAAATTGTAAATGAAGCCAGAGAAAAAGTTGAAAAGGTTGGTGGCACATTTACTCTTGAAGATGCTGCTGATGCATTTGCTTTTTATAAGTCAGAAGTAATAGAAAATGGAAATCCTATTACTGTAGATCAACTTGCAGAAAGATTTGGTGTTGATCCTGACGCAGAACTTCCGGGAACTGGTATGTCATTTGAAGGTGCATTTCAAAGAGTTGCTGATGATTTAAATCAAGATACATACGTTATAGGTATGAGAGGAAAAACATCATTAACTGAATTTAAGCCACAAGATTTATTATCTTTTAATACACTATATGTAAAAAATGCAAGTCGTGCTATTGACGCTGAAGTATTAAGACTTAAGGAGGAAAAAAGACAAAAGGAAATAAGTCGTGATGAAACTCCAAGTGATCTACCCATAGATAATATTTCTGAATATAATAAAGCAAAAGATGCTATTAAAAATAATAACTTTTCTCTTTTTCAAAATTTAATTCCTAATGTAGCAGCAGATTTAGCTTCTAGTACAATAGTTCAATACCCTGGATTAAAAAATAATCGTGTTGCAATGGAAATGTATAGATCTTCTTTGAACTTTTCTGCAGATGATACAGGTATGTATGCATTAAAAAGAGCGTATGACTCTGGTTTGTTAAGAAGGGGTGACATAATTCTACAGGGTGGTGAGGCTAAAAGAATAACTCAAGAAACTATAGATAAAATGAATAGGTTGCCATAATATGACCAACACAGATTTTTGGGGTAGCTTAGACCCAGTTTCTAGAACACCTACTCCTTCTCCTTTTCAAGAAGAAGATGTTGTAGAAAATTTTGATGCTAATACTATTATGAATGAGCTTAATGTTTTAGAAGGTACTCAAACACAAGATGAGATCATTAATAATCCTACTCTTATGAAAGGTATAAGAGAGATTATGAAGTCTCGTTACAGTGAGGACACTAGAAATAAATTTAGCTTTGATGAAAAGTATGATAAAGATTTATCTGATAAAGATACTTTTGAAGAGTGGCAGAACTGGATGAGATCTTTAGCAGGTGGGCAGACAGTAACATCTGCCAATGATGCTGCATGGTTTGCCAGAGCAAACTCTGATCAAAGATCTTTAATAGGTTCTTCTTTTGAACTTATGGATAAAATGCCTAGTATTTTTAGTAGGGAGGGCGATTTTTTAGATGGCATAAGAGATTACGCAAAGGCTGCTATTTATGATCCAACAACTGTTTTAGGTTTAGGTATAGGAAAACTTTGGTCTGTAGGTGCTACAAAGGCAGCAGGTATGACGTTAAGAGTTGCTGCCAAAAAAGCTTTGCAAGAGTCTTTGAAGAAAGGTTTGTCTAAAGAAGAAGCAAACAAAATGAAAAGAAAGGTTCTTGAAAAAGGCTTTAAAAATATTAAAGTAAAAAATGCAATTAGAAGTCCTGTGGTAGGTGCTACAGCTACTGATATTGTTTCGTCTGTAGGAACAGATTATATTTATCAAGATATAAGAATAGGCAGTGGTGTTCAGGATGAATTTAGTTTGCCACAATCTGTTGGAACAGCGTTAAGTGTTATTGCCCTACCCTCTTTATTTGCTACAGGTAAAGTCATAAAAGAGGGTGCAGGAAAAGTATTCAACTTTGAAAAATATATTGACATAAGTAAAAAGTTTGGTGGTAAATCTGAAAAAGAAATAACAGATGCTGTAATGCAAAGAGTTGATGTAGGGTCTGTGGGTGAAAGTTTAAAAAACGTATTTAAAGATTTTGGAGAAAACACTGGAAACTATACATCTTGGTTAAAAGTTAAAGAAGATGCTGCAGAAAAAGTTCTATTAAAAGATATTACAGGAAGCTCAAGAAGTATAGAAGATTTATTTGAGTCAATGCTTTTCTTTGGCAGTGATGTAAGAGAAGTTTTTGCTCAAACTTATAGAAGAAATAAAAAAGGGAAATTTAGTAAAAAGTTTACAGATAGTCCTTTAAATACTTTAACCGACAAACCTGATGGTACAATCGTCACTGATGGATTAATAATTAGTTTAGCTAAAGCAGGGTTTGTTCATGTACCTAGAAAAGAATCAGACAGTGCTTCAAACTTTATTAATGATGCCATAAAATATCTACCTGACGAAACTGTTAAAGAGTTTATGGAAAACTTCTCCTCTGTTATAGGGAAAAGTAACTTTAAGAAAACAGACTTATCTAGGATAAAAACGGCAGAAGATTTATCAAACTTTTTTGTAGATAAAACAAGTGGTGCAGGTAAAACATTACTTAATAGAAGGATTGCTGCAGATTTTTTAAAGAAAGATCCAGAAAGCCTTACACCAATGGACTTACTTAATCTATATAAAACAGGTAACTCAAAAGAAAAATCAACTGCGTTTGAAAACTCTACTAACAGGATTAAATACATTCAGTCAGTTTGGAAAAGACTTGTTACATCGCACCCCGGAACTACAGGGTTAAACATCAAAGGGTGGGCATTTACAACCTTTGCTAATGATATGTCGGATGTTGTTCAAGGCTCTATTGAAGCAACTGTTTTAGGCCAAAGACAAAAAGGTTTTGGTTCTATGTTAGGAGCAGTTAGAAGAGGCTATAATGTTATTGACATGAATGCTACCATTGAACGAGGACTTAATTTTTTAAAGGTAAGACCAGAGGTAGCAGATGAAATACTTTCGGAGATTTCTGGTGGTGTTGAATCAAGAAATGTTCTTCAAAGATTAAAACTAGATCCAGACTCTAAGATTAACAAACTGTCAGAGAAGTCTGTTTCAACCATACAGAATATCATGGGTGTTAAACTTCAAGATGAAATGACTAAGATGATTTCATTTATGAGTTCACTAGATCAAAACATTATGCGTACTTATGGTAAGAACTATAACAGTTTCATGGACTCAAAAGACTTTAATCCTTTTGTTGAAATGTACTCACCTAAGTTTATAAAAGAAGTTCTTAACCCTGCAATAGAAAGAACTAAAAAAGAAACCTACTCCTACTCTTGGTTAGAAAAAGGATCTAAAGGTTTTAATCCAACACTAGAAATAGCTAAAACAATAGAAAAATTTTCAAACTCTCCCGGTGGTGGTTTTCTTATACCATTTGGAAGATTTTTTAATTCTGCTACAGCCTTTCTTGGTGACTACACAATGTTTAATGCAACAAAACACGTTGTTGGAAAAGCGTTTATGAGAGATATAAACTTAGCTGATGAAGAGGGTATTAAACTTTTCTCTAAAGGTGTTGTTGGATTGTCTGCTATATTAGCTTTTGGTAATGAGGAAGCTCAATATAAAGTTAAGAATGGTTTTACCTACAGTCAGAAACCTTTATCCGATGGTTCTACTCAAGATCTACTCTATGATTCCCCTCAAAACTATCTTGCCATAACAAGACAGATGTTTGCGCATTATATGTTAGATGGAGAAATACCACCAGATTTAAGGAAAGAGTTTTTATCTTTAACTGTAGGTCAAACTTTTAGACAAACTGGAGAAGCGTTTAGTACAATAGAGTCTTTCGGTAGATCTTTAGCAGAAGCCGAAAGTTTTAATGAGTCATTCAGAGCAAGCCTACAACTTTTAAGTGCAGGTGTTTCTAGGATTGCTTCAGGTTTTACAAGATTTTTAGAACCTGCAAATGTTATAGCATCTGTTGCTTCTGGAGAATTTTCAGTACCTGACAGAAATCAAGGTAATAAGTTACTAAATCAAACTCTAAGATATGTAGATAAGATACCAACAATGTTTGGTTTCAAACCACTTGTTAGAGAAGAGGAAGCTCAAGTAGGTACAAGGGATAAAGTTCCTGTTGATGTAGGTAAAATAACAGGTTTTAGATCTTCAGTTAATCCTACACCATCTGAAAAAATTGCAGGATCTATAGGTATGCAAAGTTTTAGGGCTATAAAATTTCAAGGTACACCAGAATATAAAAATAGACTTGATGAAATTGTAAGGGATATCTTTAATTACGAGGCGGCAAAGGCTATAGAAGATGGTTTCTTAGATATAAGAGATGCAGCTAAAAGAAAGAATGAGTATTTAAATATAGTTGAACGTGTTAAAAAAATAGCTAGTTCTATATTTAAACAAAGCCCTGAAAATAAAGATCAGTTTATGAAAGTAGAGAGGAAACTTAGAGGATCAAGAAAAAGTGTACTTAAAGATGCTCTAGGTAAAAGAGGTATAAATTTTGATGGTAACGTAGATGATTTCATAGACGAGATGAAAAGGTTGGGGAATGAGGGTATAATAAAAATGGAATATGTACTATACCTTGTAGAAAACAAAGATGAGTTTATCTACGACTAATCCTCTTCCAACATCCTATCTGCCCACTCATAAGACTCCCTAGTCACATCTTTCATATTAGTTTTACCCCTTGCAATAAGACCACCCATAGCTTGACCTGCTAGGAATCGTCTTGTTGTTAGGGGTTTTGCTTTTTGTGTAGGCT
>Ga0209337_1001061_pt1 | contig 21311 bp, 35 predicted proteins | sample LinPmetageLP53_FD_184044 | JGI IMG/M metagenome (GOLD analysis project Ga0209337, IMG submission 184044) | Marine viral communities from the Pacific Ocean - LP-53 (SPAdes) (version 2) | ecosystem: Environmental > Aquatic > Marine > Oceanic | place: Pacific Ocean | collected 2010-02-08 | reverse complement strand
ATATAGTCTTAGATACACCAAATAACCCTGCATAAAAATAAAATTATGATATATACAACACCACTAACAACATTATTAGCTGAAGTAGATGCAGAGGGAAACCCTGTGTGCGACTTTTCTCAAATAGTAGAAGATTCAGCAGAAACTGTTAGAAAGTCAGTAGATGGTACATTATTTATTGCTAAATTTGAGGGCGATACTCCAACTTTTTTAGATGGATTAGACCAATATACTCACGAGGAAATCCTAGCAATAGTACATACTGCTGCTTGGACACCTGAACAAGAATAAAATAAAATATGGAAAATATACTAAGTGTAGATTTGTCAAGTTCAACCAGTCCTGTTATTGAAGAAGTAAGGGGTAGAGATTATATTGAGTACGGAACAGAAGAATGGAAAAACTTATATCCTCAATTTTTAATAGACCTTTACTATAACAGTTCTACTCACGCAGCAATTATTAATGCTACTGCAGAAATGATTGCAGGAGATGATATAGTAATAGATGATGAAGAAGAAGAACAAAGAAATAACTTAGACAGGTTGATTAAATTAAAAAACTTTTTTTATCATGCAAACGGAAAAGAAACTTTACACGAAATAATTAAAAAAATTAGTTTTGACTTTAAACTACAAGGTGCTTTTGCTTTGCATATTATATGGAATAAAGCTAAGACAGAAATTGTAGAATTGTATCACGTTCCTGTTGAGAGGGTACGAGCAGCAAAACCTAATGCTATGGGTGTTGTAGATACTTATTATGTATCAGCAGATTGGAGTAATACTAGACAAAACAGACCTACACCGATTCCTGCTTTTGATACTAATGATAGAACAAATCCTAGTCAATTACTTTATAGTGGTTTATATAGTCCTAACATGGACATTTATCATACACCTGATTATATAGCTGCTAACAATTGGGCTTTAGTAGACCAAAGAGTAGCAGAGTTTCATCTAAACAACATAAGTAATGGATTTTCAGGCAGTTATATGGTCAATTTTTCTAATGGGGTACCGACACAAGAGGAAAGATTACAGATAGAACGTAGCTTGACAGACAAGTTTACTTCAGCTAGTAATAGTGGTAAATTTGTATTGACATTCTCAGATGATAAAACAAGAACACCTGAAATATTTCCTATATCAGTTAGTAATGCTGACAAACAGTACCTAGCTTTACAAGAACTCTTGGTACAGAATATACTTACAGGACATAGAGTAACAAGTCCTATTTTATGTGGAATTAAATCTGATACAGGTTTAGGAAATAATGCAGAAGAATTAATGAATGCTGCAGATTTTTATCTAAATACAGTAATAAAACCATTTCAACAACATATTATTAAAGTATTAGCAAAAATATTTAAGATTAACAATATGGATTTACCTATTTCATTTGTTCAACTTAAACCTATTACATCTAAGTTTACTATAGATGATATGAGAGCAGTTATGACACAAGATGAAATAAGAGAAGAACTAGGGTTACCTGAATTAGAAAAAGAAGAAGTTGTAGAAGAAGATGACTTTGAAAAAGTAGGAATGATAGATGGTAAACCTGTATTTGATACTAAAGAAGAAGCAGAAAAACAAGCAAAAAAACTTGGGTGTAATGGTTATCACGAACACGAATATGAAGGTAAAACAGTTTATATGGCTTGTGAATCACACGAAGAAATGCTTAATCTAGAAAAAACTGTTTTAGATACTTTTTTAGATACTATGGAAGATATTCCTGATGGTTGGGAATTAATACACGAAGAAGAAGTAGATGGAGAACACAGAGATTTTGATTATGAAACTGAGTTAAATAACATAAGCAATACAGAATTAGCTACAACAGGAAGAGCAAATCCTGATGCTCGTAGTAGTCAAGATGGATTAAATAAATCCAAAACTGCTTTTTATAAAGTAAGATATGTATATGCTAATGATAATTTTTTAGAAAATAAATCAGATACACATAGAGAATTTTGTACTAAAATGATGAAAGCTAAAAAGATTTATAGAAAAGAAGATATTGCTAAAATGTCTAAAATAGGTGTAAATCCAGGTTTTGGTATAGGTGGTGCTAAGAATTATGATATTTTTCTCTACAAAGGAGGTCCTCAATGTTTTCATTTTTGGTTGAGACAAGTCTATAAAGCACCAAAGACAGATGAAAACTATGTTTATTACCCTGATAAAATACAGGATGATAAAATGATTGGATATACTGAAGCTAGAAAAGAAGGTTTTACTGCACAAAAAAATGACAATCTTGTAGCAATACCACCAAGAAAAATGAAAAATAACGGATATTATAAATAAAAACTATGGCTGGATATGTACTATTCATAAGCGAAGATAAACTTAAAGATTCAACTGCAATCAATATGAATGTAGATGTAAATTTCTTATTACCGTATGTAAAAATCGCACAAAAAAAATATGTAGAAACTAAACTTGGAACAAATTTATTTGTAGCGATACAAGGAATGATTAGTGGTGGTACTATTGGTAATGTAGGAAATGCTAATTACAAGACACTATTAGATGATTATGTAGCAGACATGTTAGTTCACTATGCTTTTTATGAAGTTTTACCTTTTTTAAGATATAAAGTGCAAAACAATAATGTAGTTTCTAAAACTGCTGAAAATTCCACTACTTTGTCTAGAGAAGAAGCACAAGACTTACGTTCTGAAATTTCAAATACAGCACAATTTTATACAGAAAGATTAGTAGATTATCTTTGTAACAATAGTAGTTTGTTTCCTGAATACTCTACAAATAGTGGTGCAGATGTTACACCAAATTCCAATGCTTATTATCAAGGAATGAATCTAGAGAAAAATTATGGACAAGATAATAGAATAACAATAAAAGATTTTTTAGATACTACATATAATTAATGAAAAAACATTATAAAGTAAAAGAAGTAAATAAAACAAAATTAAAATCATATTTGACAAATGCCAATACAAAAAACAGTTCAAGACACTCTAGAAATAGCAGCAGTAAACGGAACAGTATTAAGTGTAACAACATTCACTAATATAGAAATAGCATTAAAAATAATTTTGTTAGTCGTTTCAATAGCTTATACTATAGACAAATGGTATAATCAAAAAAAAAGAAATTCAAAAAAATAATTTTGAAGCATTTTAAAATATCTGAATTTGATAGTCCTGATTTAATTGGTAGTGGTCAAAAAATGGATAAAGTCTTTTTAAAACTCTTAGACCAAGCTAGAGATAAAGCAGGAGTTCCTTTTAAAATTTTAAGTGGTTACAGAACAATAGAACATAATTTATTAGTAAAAGGGAAAAATAATTCTAGCCATCAATTTGGTTTAGCAGCCGATATATATTTTCCTGAAAGTTCTCGAGAAAGGTTTTTAATTATTAGTGCTTTATTAGAAGTAGGTCTTAATAGATTAGGTATTAACTTTAAAAGAAAATTTGTACACGTAGATATGGATAGAAGTAAAGATGAAAATGTCTTATGGACATACAATTATTAATTAAAACAATAAAAATGAAAAATTGGTTAATTTTAACTATGCTCAAATCAAAAAAAGTATGGTTTACAATATCAGCTATAGTTGTGCCTTTTATAGCTAGAAGTTTAGATGTAGATGAAGTTCATGTTAGCGAGATATTTTGGGCTTTAGTTGGTTTAACAGGCGCACAAGGTTTAGCTGATAGTGGAAAGAAGTAATAGATACAGATTAAAACCTAATGAGATAAAGGTCATACAAAAACTGCGAGAGCAAGAAGTCAGTAACGTATTAGTAATAGGAGATTTGCACGAACCTTTTTGTCTTGACTTTTATCTTGATTGGTGTTTAGAACAGTATGACACCTATAATTGCACAGAGGTAGTGTTTATAGGCGATGTAATAGACAATCACTATTCAAGCTACCACGAAACCTCTGCTGATGGAATGGGTGGCTTAGATGAACTAGAATTAGCTATTAAACGTATATCAAGATGGTATAGTGCTTTTGAAAAAGCAACAGTCATTATTGGTAATCACGATAGAATTATAATGAGAAAGGCACAAACAAGTGCAATCCCTAGTAAGTGGATTAAATCTTACAAAGAAGTTCTTGAAGTTCCTAATTGGAACTTTGTAGAAAGATACGAATTAAACAATGTGCAGTATATTCATGGAGAAGGTGGTACTGCAAGAACAAAATGTAGAGCAGATATGATGAATACTGTTCAAGGACATTTACATACACAATGTTATACAGAACACTATGTTGGGAAGAATTTTAGAGTATTTGGAACACAAGTTGGCTGTGGTATAAATCACAAGTCGTATGCTATGGCTTACGCAAAATATGGTAAAAGACCTGCTGTTGGTTGTGCAGTTATCCTAAATAATGGACAAACTCCATTAAATCTTTTAATGCCTTTATAATCTAGTAAAACCTTTTTATTTTTCTTTTTTGTTAAATATTCTGTTAAAATAGTTGTTAATTAGATTATTTTTAGTATATTTGTATTACAAAAGGGGGTAAAAGAATATAAACCAAGCAATCCAACCTACAGAGAAAGCAGCAGTTTAAGAAATCAAAACTCCCCCTTTTTTAATAAAAACAAAAACTATGAAACCAATGAGAATAAAAAAAATACAAGCAACAAAAAAACCTACATATAATCAATGGATAAAACACCTAAAAGATTATCAAGTAGAAGTCGGTAACCTTAAAATATATAAATTAAATGGATAGAATACCTAAACCTACCCCATTAACTACCGAAGAATTAGTTGAATTGAAAAAGCAACAAGAAATAGAAAGGCAAAAAAGACTATTAACTTATGATGATAGAATTGTACAAGCTAAGTTAGTTTACTACAAAGGCACTATCGCTTCAGCAGAAAATGATTATACTTTAAACCAAAAGTTTGCAGATATAAAATCAGGTTGGAATTCTGTTATAATGGTTGGTACAGAAAGACAGATGTGTACAGATGATACAATATATAATATAACAGGAACTTATTCATATAATTTAACGGAAGATATGTTAAAAGAATATGAAGCTAATAACAAAAACTTAATAATAATATGAAACAGACAGTATTAATATGGGAATTTCAAAATTGGTTTGAAAAACATAGACCAAACAATTTTAGCAGAGCAGGACTAACTGCTTTATGGGAATATTTAGAAGAATATGAAGAAAGTACAGGCGAAGAAATAGATTTTGATCCTATAGCTTTGTGTTGCGAATACACAGAATACAATAATATTGATGATTTTCATTTAGATTATGATTCAGAAACATATCCTGATACAGATACTATTATGGATTACACAAATATTTATTGTTTTGGTACAGAATCTTTTATAATACAAAACTTTTAATATGAAATATAAAAGATTACACGAATTAAATACTTTTCAATGTGTAGACAATGAATTGTATTTAGCAGGAAAAGATGAATATGGGAAAGATTTTACAATAGTATTTGATGCTTTTAATTTTCTAGAATGGATAGATAAAGAGCAGATACAATACATAAAAAAACAAACAATTAAATACATAAAACAAAAATGAAAACAGATTTAATAAAGGAAAAGTACAACAAGTACAATTTAGAACCTAGTGATGTATTTAAACATCAACACTACATAATTATAACTAGAAGTGGTATAGAAAAAATACAGGCACAGGAAAAAATTACTATGGACTTTCAAGTTATAAAATGTGAAAAAGACTTTGCAGTTGTTAAAGCCATTGCAAATAAAAAAGATACTTTAATAGAAACCTTTGGTAGTGCTTTAAAAGGAGATTATAAAAATGGTAATTGTAATACTTGGTATGTTATGGAGATGGCAGAAAAAAGGGCTATGTCTAGGGCAGTACTTAAATTGACAGGTTTCTATGAGTTAGGAGTATTTGGAGAAGATGAAAGTGAAGAATTTAAAAAAAATTAATAAATAAATAAATAAATAAAATTATGAGAGAAAAATATGTTTTAATATATAACGGAAAAGAAATAGATAGAACTACTCACCTTAATACTGCTAAGAGATTGCGAAGGGAATACCAATTAGCTTTTAAAGGAATAGTACAAATAGAAGAAATAGAAAAAGAAAACCCAAATTGGATAGAAAAATTTTAAAAACTAATAAATAATAATAAATAAATAAATATGAATATAGATGGTAAATTAGTAAAAATACTACAACAAGAAACAGGAGTTTCTAAAGCAAATAAAGAATGGAAAAAGCAATCTATTGTATTAGAACAAGATGTTGAATATAATAAAGAAGTTGTTATTACATATTTTGGAGATAATATTAGAAAACTACAATCAATTAAATTAGGAGATAATTTAAGTTGTAATGTAAATATTTCTTCAAGAGAATATAATGGTAAATATTATCATAATATAGATGGTTGGGCTTGTGGAATAGCAAATGGTAATAAAATTAAATCCACAGAAGAAAATTTAGAACATAAAACAGAAGATGATTTACCATTTTAATAATGACAGATAGAGAAAAATTTCAAACTATATGCGACCTTACTACAAATTTAGTAGGGTTGCATCAAGGTGCTTTAGCTGATAAAACTAGGAAGGAAACTATTCATGTTCCTAGAATGGTAGCATCTGTAGTGGGTAGATTGTTTAATGATATACACCCCACAGTTATAGCTAATGTTATTTGTAGAGATAGGACATCTGTTTTATATTATACTAAATCACATACATATAATTACGCAACATTTCCTAAGTACAGGGAAATTTTTAATACAGTTTATTATGCTTATTCAGAACTCAAAAAAAGTAAAAAGATTTTTCATTCTGTTAAAGAAATGAGAATGTTTATTGTAAGTACAGGAGTTAAGATAAATTTAAAAAACCCTAATGTTTATATTTTGGTTAAATCAAAAAGTGTTATTTTTAAAGTACAAACAGATTATTTACATTGTTCTGAAAATATTACAATATTAAAAGATGCTTTAAAAGATTACGATTATTCCTTAGAAATAAAAACAATATGAAAGAATTACTAAGCAGTACAGCATTTCTTATAGTTAATAAAGAACTTGCTAGGAATATAGGTTTGAAAGAAACAGTTTTGTTAGCAGATTTAATAAGTAAAGAACAATACTTTATAAATAATGGTATGACTAATGGATGGTTTTTTAATACAGAAGCTAATATACAGAAGGATACAACTCTTACCCCTTATCAGCAGAGAAATGCTCTTAAAAGTCTTAAAAAGCATCAAATAATAGAAACAAAACGTATGGGTATACCTGCTAAGAAATTCTTTAAAATAAATGAAGAACAAGTTGTCAAGTTTCTTAACAACAAGCCCTTAACAAACTTAACTTCTATTAATAAGAATAAAGAAATAATATTAAATAATAAATTATCTATAAAGGAAAAATTTATTAGTCAGGTTATGTATTTTGATTACCCTAAAGAAATGAAACAAGACTTTATTGATTATTGGACAGAGGGTAAAAACAAAATGAGATTTCAAAAACAAGCTACATTTGAAATAAAACTAAGATTAGAAAGATGGTTAAAAAATTCTTTAAAATGGGATAGTCCTAAAAATAAAACTACATCAAAATTAGATTCACAGATAAGCGAATGGGAAAAAGCAAAGAAATATATAGAAAAAATACAATAGAACTAAATGACTATTTTGCATATAGTGGAAAAATAGAAATAGATGGTAAGTTTGTAAAAGCAAATAGTAATTTAACATATGAAGAAAAAGCTATTATAAAAAACGATATGAATAAGTATAAATTAAAAAATTATAATGAAAACATTACAAGAAGAAAACCTTAAAGAATTAACCAAAAAAATAGTAGACTTGGTAGCTAAAACATCAGTCGAGTTAGGTCATAGAGCAGATGGAAAAACAATGGGTTCACTATCACAAATATTTGCACAAGATTTACAAAAAGAAAACAGATTCAGGCGAATGACATTTAATCAAATAGAGGATGCTTTTCATATAGGTGTCAGATATTGTACGTTTGAACCTTTTTTAAATATTAAAACTTTTTTTAGATGGATTATAGAACATAAGAAAAAAGTAAATGATGCTTATTACCAAGTCCATACACTAAACCAAAAACCTAACCAAGTTCCTTATTATCAGGAACCATTAAAATTATTAATAACAAATGAAAACAATAAAAATAACTAAAGAAGAAATTAAAACAGGTAAAGATGCTATTAAATGGCACCTTAAAAATTATGGTCATATAACAAGTTTAGAAGCAATAAAAGAATATGGAGTAACTAGACTTGCTAGTATTATATTTTATTTAAAAGAAGAAGGTTATATTATACATAGTACTGATTTACAAAAGACTACAAGATTTGGAAGAACAACTACCATATCTAAATATTTATATTTTAAACCTAAACCTGTATTTGAACAAAAACTTATATGGGGATAAAAAAACCTGTAAGCAAACTAAAAAAAGATTTGGACAGTTGGTTTTCTAAGTACATAAGACTAAGGGAATCAAATGATTATGGAATGGCTCAATGTTTTACTTGTGGTAAGGTTGATTATTACAAGAAGTTACAAAACGGACACTTTCAATCTCGTAGACATCATTACACTAGGTGGAATGAAACTAACTGTCAGGTACAATGTGTTAAGTGTAATATGTTTAAACAAGGAGAACAATATAAATTTGGTTTGAACTTAGATGCTAAATATGGTTTAGGTACTGCCGAAGAATTAGAATTAATTTCAAAGCAAAATATTAAGATGACTAGGGTAGATTATGTAGAACAAATAATTTATTACAAAAATCTTGTTCATAACTTAATAAAAGAAAAAAATCTAGAATAAAATATTTTTTATATTTGGGATATGATTAAACCCATATTTGCAAATACTATGCATCAAATAATTGTTAATGATTATTTGAATCTTATGATGTCTTTTACTAAAGAAATATCTACAAAAACAAAATATCAAAATTTAACAGAAGTTCTAGAATTAATAATTGAATATCATAATAGTTACGGAAAAGATGTAACTATAGGTAATTGGAATGATTGGTTGATGGTTATACCAATTAATTCTTCAGTAATGATTAATGGATATTTTGCAGGAATAGCCACAAAAAATAATTTAAAAACAATTAAATCGTATAAACTTTTATTAGACAATAGTTTAGAATTGTTGGTAAAGGATTTAAAAGACATTAAATATAATAATGAATAAAATTTATCAAGCAGTAGCAGATTGTAGAAAGACATTTATAAAAATGTCCTACACTTTTACGCAAGATATTAATGAAATAGAAGAAGTAGTTCAAGAATTAATGTTGTATTTTTTGCAAATGAATCCAGAAACATTAAAATCTATATATAAAAAAGATGGAACTAAAGGTATAATTAGCTATGGTTCTGTGGTATTAAAAAGAAGTTATACATCTGTACGTTCTCCTTATTATTATAAATATAAAAAATATTACAAACATATAGATTCACATTCTAGTCATGTAACTTACGAATATATTTATGATGATGAAGAAACAGCACATCCAAAACATTTGTATAATATACCTAACCCTAAAGAATACAAACAATGGATTAAACTTGAAGATATAGATAAAGCATTGGATAATTTTTATTGGTACGATAGGGATGTATTTAAACTTTATTATTACGAGGGAAATACTTTAACAGGATTAGCAAAAAAAACAGGTATAAGCAGAAACAGTTTGTTTACGACTATAGACAAAGTAAGGGAACAACTAAAAGACTTATTAGATGAATAAGTTTTTTGTAAGTGATAAAATTTATAAAAACAGACTAAATATCTGTAAGGGTTGTGAATATTATTTTAGACCGACAGGAAGCTGTAAAGTATGTTTATGTTTTATGTCTATCAAAGCAAGAATTAGTTTAATGGAATGTCCACAGAAGTATTGGTTAAAAACTAAAGAACTTGAACAACCTGAAGGAATACCCGATGAACTAATAGAAGAAATATTATTGATATGGAAAGATATAAAAACAGGAATAGCAAAAAATCAAGCAGTTAAAAAAAGAATGATAACATTATTTAATACAATTTACGGAAGTAACTATGATACAGGAACAAGTTGTAGTACCTGCTTAAGTGATTGTTTTAAAGGAATAAAAAGAATATATGAAAAATACAAATAAGACACCAAACTATTATAAAGGTAAAGTCTATGGCTATAAAGCATTTGATATAATAGAAGATTTTGAATTAAATTATAATTGTGCAACTGCACTTACTTACATATTACGTTCAGATAAAAAGCATAATACACCTAATGAATGTTTGCAAAAAGCTATAAATCATTTAAGTAATGAACTAAATGTATTAGAAAAAAAGAAAAAAAAAATGTAAGAATAAGTCATATTTAATTAAATAAGGGAGGGTAGGCATACTGCCACAAAATAATATATTAAATGTTTTTATACTCTCCTTTATTTTTAAACTATAAACTATGTTAAAATATCAATGCAATAAATGTAAAATACAAAAAGAACTAAGCAAGGTAACTATGAAGGTTATAGATGGTAAAGTGATTAATCTTGAAACTGAATGTCCTAAATGTGGAGAATATATGCAAGAAATAAAAAAAACATTCGGTGGTTTTCCTTCACTTAAAAGAACTGAACCAACATTATCTAACAAAAAAGATAAATTATGGACAAGAGCAAAAGAAAGATTAAAATAAATATTAACAAATTCTATTATATAATATGAACAAAAATGAAATAATATTATTTTGGAGTACCTTTAACATAAAAACTGATAAAGATTATATAAATTGGATAAACAAAAAATTAAATATATCAGCATTTCATTTACTTACATTAACATCGCATATTAAATTAAAAAATAACACTACACTTTATTCATATCAAAAATTTAATGAAGGTCAAGTACCTAAAGGAATAAAAATTAAAGATGCTAATGATATATTTGATTCTAAAAAAGCATTTAATTCTTTAATAAATGGACATAGTATTGCGCATATTTCAGATGCAGTAAGATTAAATGTAGCATCTAAAAAAAATGGTATTGTAATGGATATGGATGCAATAGTTTTAAAAGAATTACCTAAATTAGATAGTTGGTATGCTTCTATGCCTGCAAAACTTACAGGAGGTATGGCTCCAAGATGGGGTGATTCTCACCCACCTTTAAAAATACATGATAATAGTTGGGATGGAAAAGCATTAGCTTCCTTTCCGATAAAGGTAAGTGATAAAACAAAAAAAGATATAGAAAATTTATCTATGAAAATTATGAAAACTTTAGCAGAACCTATAAAAAAAGGAAGTCTTGCTTGGAATTATGTTTTATGGTCAATAAAAGATATAATAAAAAATGATACAGAAGGAAAAGTTTTTAAACCTATTTATTTTTGTCCTTTACCAGCTTGGTTAAGAAAAGGTAATGGTTATTCTTTAGAATCTCCTACAAGATTAGATGGTACAACAGAATTGTTTGGGTACAAAATGCCATCTATAACAGATTTATTTATTAAATCTTTTGTAATACAACATTTTTTTGATAGTGCAGCACATAAACAAGGAGGATATGGAGTTACTTCAAATGAAAAAGAAAATAATGAAATAACATTTTTGAAAAATTTACATAGAAATTCTTTGTTAGGATTAGAAGCATATTTTGTAATAGGAAAAGATTGGCGTAAAACATTGATAGATAGAGCAATACAAATTAATAAATAAAAAATGAAACAACAAGTAAAAATAAATAAAGTAAAAGGTAATCCAAGTAACCCACGTATTATCAAGAACGATAAATTTTTAAAGTTAGTAAAATCAATTCAAGAGTTTCCTGAAATGTTAAAACTCAGACCAATAGTTGTAGATGAGGATATGGTTGTACTTGGTGGAAATATGAGATTAAAAGCAAGTAAAGCAGCAGGGCTAACAGATGTATGGGTAGAAATAGCTAAAGGACTTAGTGAAGAAAAAAAGAAAGAGTTTATTGTTAAAGATAATGTAGGATTTGGGGAGTGGGAATGGGATATGTTAGCTAATGAATGGGATAGTGTAGAACTTGCTGAATGGGGTTTAGATGTATGGGAAAATACAGATGATGTAAAAGAAGAAGAAGAAATGTTGTCTAGAAATATAAAAGCACCATCTTATGAACCTAAAAATGAAAAACCTAATGAAGCTGAATTATACAATGAAAATAAAACAAAAGAATTAATACAAAAAATAGGATTAGCAAATATAACTGAAGATGAAAAAGATTTTTTAATAAAAGCAGCTTATAGACATACAGTTTATAACTACCAAAATATAGCAGATTTTTATGCTCATTCTAATAAAGAAGTACAAGAATTAATGGAAGAATCAGCTTTGGTAATTATAGATTTACATGATGCTATTAGTAATGGATTTGTAACTTTAACTGAAAATATTAAAAAACTACATACAGAAGAATATGAATAAAGATTTAGCAGTTTTTATTATGGTTCACGGAAGACCAGAACGTATGAAAACATATCATACTTTGCGCAAACAAGGATATACAGGAAAAATATTTCTTGTAGCCGATAATTTAGATGAAACACGAGAAAAGTATAAAGAAATATATAAAGATGAAGTTTTAGTATTTGATAAAAAGAAAGCAGCAAAAGAAGTAGATTCAGGAGATAATAGTGGAGACCTTAGAAGCACTTTATATTCTGCTAATACTATTCCTAGACTAGCAAAAGAACTAGGTTATAAATACTTTTTTATAATGTGTGATGATTATGATACATTGAATTATAAGTTTGATAGTCAATTAAAATATAAATCAAAAAAGGTAAAAAATCTAGATAAATTATTTACTTATTTTTTAGAATTTTATAAATCAATACCTGCTAAATCTATTGCTTTTGCACAGGGTGGAGATTTTATAGGTGGAGAAAATAGTCAGTTAGTTAAACAATTTAAAATGAAAAGAAAAGCAATGAACACTTTTCTATGTAGTACAGAAAGACCTTTTAAATTCTTAGGTAGATTAAATGAAGATGTAACAACATACGTTAGACTAGGAAGTACAGGTGATTTATTTCTTACAATACCAAATGCTATGATAAATCAAGCAACTACAATGCAAGTAAAAGGTGGACTTACAGATGTATATTTAGAATATGGTACTTATGTTAAATCATTTATGTCAGTAATGTATAATCCTTCTTGTATTAAAATATATCAATTAGGACATACTCATAAAAGAATACATCATAGAATAAATTGGAACAAAGCAGTACCAAAAATATTAAAAGAAAATATTAAAAAGTAATGGACAAAAGTAGACACATAAAAAAGGAATCAATATTAGAAGCATTAGAAAAGTCATTAGGTGTAGTAACAGTAGCTTGTAAACAGGCAGATGTTCCACGTTCAACATATTACAAATGGTTAAACGAAGATGAAGAATTTGCAAAGGCAGTTAAAGATATTGAAAACATAGCATTAGACTTTGGAGAAAGTCAATTACACAAGCAGATAGGAGATGGAAATACTTCGGCAACTATATTCTTTCTAAAAACTAAGGGTAAGAAAAGAGGATATGTAGAAAGGTCAGAATTAGATTTAACTTCAGGAGATGAACCAATTAAAATTAATGTAAATATCAAAGGAGTTGAATATTGATACAGAATTTACAACAACACAATCAGAAGCAATAGAATACTTATTTGATAAAACTACTACGGAAGTTTTATTTGGTGGAGCAGCAGGTGGTGGAAAGTCTTGGGTGGGTTGTAGTTGGTTAATACTTATGTGTTTAAAATATCCAAAGACTAGGTACTTAATGGGTAGGTCTAAGTTAGACAGTTTGAAAAAGACTACCTTAAATACATTTTTAGAAGTATGTGAAACGTGGGGTTTAAAAGCTAACAAACATTATAATTTTAATGGTGGTTCTAATATTATAAAATTTTATAATAAGTCAGAGATATTATTAAAAGATTTATTTCTTTATCCATCAGATAGGAACTTTGATAATTTAGGTTCATTAGAAATAACAGGTGCATTTATAGATGAAGCAAATCAAATAACAGAAAAAGCCAAGAACATAGTAGCATCAAGATTACGATATAAGTTAGATGAATATAATTTAATCCCAAAGATGTTAATGACTTGTAACCCTGCTAAAAATTGGGTATACACTCAATATTACAGACCATCAAAAGAAGGAAAGCAAAAACCATATAGAAAATTTATACAAAGTTTAGTAGATGATAATGAATTTATTTCTAAATATTACAAAACACAATTAGAAACATTAGATGAATTAAGTAAACAAAGATTACTATTTGGTAATTGGGAATATGATGCTACAAACGATAATTTAATACATTATGATGCTATTTTAAATTTATTTAATCAAAAAGGAATTAATGGTGATAAATACATAAGCTGTGATGTAGCACGTTTTGGAAGCGATAAGACAGTTATAATGTATTGGGAAGGGTTACATATTAAAAAAATAAGAAGTATCCTTAAATCGGCTGTAAATGAGGTTGTAGACGAGATTAGATTATTACAACAACAAAACAATGTTAGATTAACAAATATTATAGTTGATGAAGATGGAGTAGGTGGAGGTGTAAAAGATTATATGAGATGTAGGGGATTTGTAAATAATTCAAGACCAATAAAAGGAGAAAACTACCAAAACTTAAAAACGCAATGCTTTTATAAACTAGCCGACTTAGTAAATACTGCACAAATTGGTATAGATTGTCCTGATGTTAATGTTAAAAATCAAATTATAGAAGAATTGGAGCAAGTAAGAACAAAAGATGCAGATAAAGATAATAAATTACAAATAATTCCTAAAGATATTGTAAAGGATATTATAGGTCGTTCTCCTGATTATGCAGATGCTTTATCTATGAGAATGTTTTTTGAAATAGATGGTAATTATGGTAAATATTTTGTGCAATAAAAAAGGTGTTATTACTAAATTAGAATAAATAACCACAAATATAATATGAATAGCAATAACACCTTTAATAACAAAAACGTTATGAAAACGAGAACAAAGTTAGCAATTTTAAACTAAAAAACAACAAATTCTATTATATAATATGCGATTGAAAATAAATAAAGATGGTAAAGAGAGTGTTTACACTATGATTAATAGTTGGAATGATGTTACTCTTAATAAATGGATAAGACTTATAAGCAAAAAAGAAAAAACCAAAACAGAAGAAGCATTAGAAACAATTAGTGTATTATCCGATATACCTAAAAAAATAATTAAAGAACTATCTATTAATGATATAGCTTTAATAATGAAAAAGTTGGCTATATTACAAGAAAGTGCTAACAATAAATTAAAAAGAATAATTGAAATAGATGGTGTAGAATATGGATTTCATCCTAATTTAGAAGAAATTACATTAGGAGAGTATGCTGATATTGAAACATATTTAAAAAATGGTGTAGAAGATAATTTACCAAAATTAATGGCTGTACTTTATAGAAAAATTACAGATAAATCAGGTAAAAATTATTCTATTGAAGCATACGGATTAAGTGATTTGAGAATGAGAGCAGAAAAATTTAAAAAGATGAAAGCAGAAAATGTAAATAGTTCTTTGGTTTTTTTTTGGACTTTCGTAAAAGAACTGTCGATAATTTTGCAGCAGTATTTAATGGAACAGAATCAGATAATGTTGAAAAAAATGCAGGAGAACAATTTGCAAACAAGTGGGGATGGTTTGGAGTAATGTATAAATTAACTAACGGAGAAATAATTAATTTGGAAAGAATAACTAATTTAAGTTTATATGAGTGCCTGACTTGGCTAACTTATGAAACAGATTTAAATGAAACTAAAGCAGTACAAAAATGACATATTTTAAAGATTACAACAACACAATAGATACCTTAAAAAAATTAGGGGAACAACACTATCAAATACAAACTGTAGCTACAGGAGATATATGGGAGATTGATTTGGAAAAAAATACAATGTTTCCTTTAATGCATATAAATCCTGTTAATGCAATAGCAGGTACACATCAAATGACTTTAAACTTTCAAATATTTATTATGGATTTAGTTTTTCCAGACCAATCAAATGAACAAGAAGTATTATCAGATTGTTTACAGATATGTAATGACTTTATAGGAACATTTAAAAATGGAGAAAGTTTGTTATTATCTAATCAAGGTGTTAATGCTTTACCAAAATACTTTACAGAAGGAGATATAAATTTAGAACCTTTTACAGAAAGGTTTGACAGTTCAGTAACAGGTTGGGTATTTACCTTACCAATAATAATAGAAAATGAATATAACACTTGTATAGCACCTCAATCAACAACGGATGCAATACAATGATTGAGATACTAAAGAGATTAAATACGATAAAGATAGGTAAACTAATAATTAAAATAATACCACCAAAAATAACAATTAAAATATAAAATATGGCAGACTTAACAACAACCATCAGCGAATCCGTAGTCTTGAATGGAAGCGTAAGGGGTTCAACAAACACAGTAACAACAACAGGAATTAATAATGCTTATGAAAGAATAGTTACTTGTACTATAGCACAAACTACTTTTTTAGCAGCTTTTAATTCTGATTCTTTTGGTTCAGTAGTTCAAATAGACAGACAAGATGTTAGATACATTAGAATAACTAATTTAGATGCTACAAACACTTTAGAATTAGCAGTAGTAGGGGATGCAACTTTATACCAAGTATTACTTAAAGCAGGTCAGTCGCATATATTATGTGCAGCAGAAGATGTTATGTTAGCAGAAGCAGACACTTCTCCTAGTTTTGGTACTATGGCTGATTTAATTAGCTTACAGGTTAATCCTGCTGCTACTTTAGATGTAGAGATATTTGTAGCTAGTGTATAATGAAAACATTAGAACGATACTTAGAATCTTTTGGTAAGTTCGTAATACAACAGTCTAGAAATCAACTTACTAGAAAGAAAAAAAACGTAACTAAAAGTTTGTATGATTCATTAAGATTTGAAGTTTCTATAACTAATCAAGGTTTTAGTGTTAAATTTTATATGGCTGATTTTGGAAAATTTGTAGATAAAGGAGTGTCAGGAAATAAAAAAATAAATGATTATATTACTTATGGTGGAAATACAGAACAAAGTCCGTTTCAATATACTACTAAAGGACCACCTATTGATATAATTTCTAAATGGATAGGAATGAGAGGAATAGCACCTAAAGGTTTAGGTAAAGCTAGGTCAAAAAAAACAGGTCAATATATTTCTCCATTTGCTTTTTTAGTTAGTAGAAAAATAAAAAGAGATGGAATTAAAGGTATAAGTTTTTTTCAAAGACCTTTAGGTTTGGGTTTAGCTAAACTACCTGAAGAAATTTTAACTTCAATAAAAGAAGAAATAACAAATAATATAAGAAAAATATAATGGCTTTAACAATAGAACAACAACCACTTTATAATACTTTACCTGTAGGACAGGATATTATGTTTACATTAAAAGAAGATGTAATAATTGCAACTAAATACAATGTTAAATTTGTAGCTTATGTTTATATAGATGATGGAGTTGGTTTATTTACTGTACCTGCTAATTTAGTTGCTACATTAAAAGTAACACCAAACAACAGGGGTGTAGGTATTTTTTCTTTAAATTCTATTTTAGAAAGTTATGTAGAGCCACAACAGGAAGGAGTAGATTTTGGTGGTTTTTCATTTAGTCAATTTCAGGGTGTTGATTATTCAGAAGAAAGCCCACATCCAATACATATAATTGATAAATTATCTTGTAATAAAAAAGTTGCTAAATATTTTCAAATAGGTTTCAATATTGAATATACAGATACATTAAATAGCACTATTGTAAATACATTACAAAGTAATCTTAATAGTGAACAGTATTTATTTTTTAATGGTGTTTTAGATGAAGATGATGTTTTAAAATTACAAAACAAAAATTATGGGTATAACTTAAATTTTAAAAAATTAGTTATGAATTCTAACCAATGTAATTTTTTAACTAATGCACCTACTACACAATATGCCAGATTAACAGATTATGGTACATTTTCTTTTCTTAACTTTTTAAATGTAAGTTCTAATAGTTTTCAAGTGGGTACTGATGATGCTACTATTAATATGGTAAAATATTTAAACATAACTTTATATAATAGTTCAGGTAGTATTTTAGGTAGTGTTATTGAATATCTATCAACAGGCGCAAATGGTGGTTGGAATATTAATAACAATTCAGCACATACAAGAATAATGTTTGCAGGAGTTTTTCCTGCTAATTTAGATGGTTGGAGTACAATATGGGATACACATAAAGCTAATGTAAGTCATTACACAATAGAAGCATTTGATGATGAAGATGAGCCAATAAGTCAAAAATATACTATTAATATTATAGGTAATCCTTGTAAGGGTTTTGAAGCAATACGACTTACTTGGTTGAATCAATATGGCACTTGGGATTATTATACATTTAATAAAAAATCAGTTAAATCATTACAAACAAAAAGAACATCATATACACAACAAAATGGAACTTGGGGTGGAAATACATTCAGAATTAATGGATATAAAGGTGGTAAGAAAAACTTTAGAGTAAATACAAAACAATTAATTACTGTAAATACAGATTTTTTGATTGAAAGTGAAGCAGTATGGTTTGAAAACTTAATAAATTCGACTGAAGTATATATGTTAAATGGATATGACACGTATTCTAATATTGCTAACTTTGGTATGATTAATAAATTTGTAACACCTGTTACATTAACTACATCAAATTATATTACTAAAACAAAAGCAAATGATAAATTAATTCAATATACATTTGACTTAGAAAAAACATATAATAAAAGAACACAAACAGTATAAATGTCAGTACAATTAATATTATACCCACAAAATTATCAGGGAGTTTATCAAACTACATCTGTACCTGTATTATCAGAATATGTTGCAGACCCATACTTTTTTTGGGTAAACACTTATAGCAGTTATGTAATACCTGGAGGAACATTATATAATGAATTACAAGCAGTAACTGCAGTACCACCAATACAAGCATGGCTTACTTGGAGAACATCAACAACAACTGCACCTTTAGGTAATGCAAATGGTTTAGTGTTTAGTTCAGGTTCAGCAGGAGTTTATCAAAAAGTAGAAAATTTAAATATAGGGGTTTTATATAATTTAGAAATTGAAGTAGCAACAGGTGGTGCAGGAAATATTGTCATTGGTAGTCCTTTTATTAATAATGCTTTAGGTGGTAGTGCAGCTTCAGGTGGATTATATGTTACGTTATCAACTGCTTCAGCTATTACACATACTGTAACTTTTACTGCTATACAAACAGAAGAAATATTAGTAATGGAATATAATGGTGCAGGTGGTTGTACTATAGCTAATGTAAGTATTACAGATGCAGTTAATCCACCATCACAAGGTTTTGGAGATATATTTGATGGTCAAGTTATTTGTGATATGTATGAAGAAGAAGATATACCCCTTACTTTGTCTATTGATAATTTCACTAAAGTAGCAGAAAAATCACAAAGTTATTCTAAGGACTTTAACCTTCCTGCAACAAAAAGAAATAATAAAATATTTAACCATTTGTTTGATGTAACAAGAACACAAGATGATGTTAATTTTAATCCTTATCGTAAAACAAAGTCAATATTAAAACAAGATGGTTACACTTTGTTTGAAGGGTATTTAAGATTAATAGATATAAACGATAATGAAGGAGAAGTCAGTTATAATGTTAGTTTGTTTAGTGAATCAGTAGCATTAAAAGACATATTAGAAAACAAAAAATTTAAAGATTTAAACTTAACAGAGTTAAATCACAATTATAATAAAACAAATATCAAACATAGTTGGTCTGATGCAGTAGGTATTACTTTAGATTTACCATTGCAAATAACTTCTAATGCTTATGACGCTGCTTTGGGAGTAAACAAAACTAATGTTTTAAAATATCCTTTTGTAAATTGGATAGGTGATTTCAATATAGACAACAACACAGGTAATATAATACTTAAAACATTTGAAGATGCTTTTAGACCATGGATACAATGTAAATATTTATTAGATGAAATATTTAAATCAACACCCTTTACTTATACATCTCAATTTCTAGATTCTCCTGACTTTACAGATTTATTTATGGACTTTAATTGGGGTGGAGGTAATGCACCTAATGACAGTAATCATATTGGGGAAGCAACAATGACTACATCAGGTGTTTTATTAACTACAACTTTTATTAATGTAAATTTTAATAGTAATACATTTACTCCTGAGTTTGGTTTTGATATGACTACAGACAAATTTACTGCAAGTGCATATAATACTACATATCAGTTTTCTTGGGCAGTAGCTTTTACAACAGTTGGTTCTACTACTGTAGCACAAGCACAATGGTTACATAAAAATAGTAGTGGTACTATATTAAACACTTATGGACCTTTTGGTACATTAGGTAATTCAAGTGGTGCAGGACTTTATAATGTAAGTGGTAATGTTACTGCAACTTTAAACACAGGGGATACATTAGAATTGCAAATAGCAGCAGGTGGTAATAATTCTATAAAAGTTATGGGCGCACATATTGATGGCTCTGTAACTCTTTTCAAAATGACTAATGCTACATTATTAAATACATTAAGAGGAGATTTAGGTCAATGGGAGTTTATTAAAGGTTTTATAAATATGTTTAATTTGGTTGTTTTAGAAGATAAAGAAAATCCTAATAATTTAATCATAGAAACTTATAATACTGTATTTTTTAAAGATGCTATAGGAACTACATTAGCATCAAGAAATATAACACACGATTGGACAGATAAAATAGATGAAACACAAATTAAATTAATTGCTTTAGAATTAAATTATAAAACTAATTTTAAATATGCTGAAGATGATGGAGATTATAATACAAAATATTATGGTAATGTAATTGGTGAACCTTATGGGGATTATGAACACTTAGCAAATAATAATACATCAAGTATATTTACAGGAGAAGAAGAAATATCTGCAACACCTTTTTCTGCAACACTTATTAGACCTGCATTAGATTACTTAAGTACATTTATAATACCTGCTATTTTTTCTTCAAATGATGAACAAACTGAATTTGAAAGTTTTGATAATAAACCTAGAATATTATATAAGGTTTCAGCCACACCTTATGCTTTTCAAAATGGAAGAACTTATTTTATACCTTCTCAAAATGGTACATCATCAGAAAATGCTACAGAATATTTAAGGTTTAGTCATACTAC
>Ga0209337_1001060_pt1 | contig 21313 bp, 18 predicted proteins | sample LinPmetageLP53_FD_184044 | JGI IMG/M metagenome (GOLD analysis project Ga0209337, IMG submission 184044) | Marine viral communities from the Pacific Ocean - LP-53 (SPAdes) (version 2) | ecosystem: Environmental > Aquatic > Marine > Oceanic | place: Pacific Ocean | collected 2010-02-08 | reverse complement strand
AGAAGGATTCTGCATTTATTTCTTTTCCATCAGGATGATACACGCAAGGTTCATTCTTTTCATTCCACCAACCACATTCGGTTAATGCCCCATCTTTCCAAACCATTACAGAGCATGGTGTTTCAGCCCCGAAGGATTCTGCACCATAGGTTCTAAGGCTTGTATCACCTGCCCTTACCCTATAAGCATGATTCCCTAATCCATAACTTTCACGACCCAAAACAATTTTTCCGTCAAGTTCAAACGGTTGTGCAGTATGAATCTTATGTCGGCTTACCAATTGTGGGTAATCCACTTTTCCTGTTTCGGGGTTCACTTGAGAAGTCCAAACAGTCTTATCAGTCCTTCTCATAATTTCGTTATCTCTAAATCCGTAGCCGTGATGGTATCGGTGTTCATATTGCTCTCCTACCTTGAATCTAATTATATTATCTGAGTCGGCTTCTGCCCCGAAGGATTCTGCACCGTGAATACTAACATTTTCTAATACAGTATTACATTCACCACACACTTTGAACCAATCGGGGTGAGATTCCATTTCTCCATCACAATCCATGCAAACTGATTTTTCACATCTTCCACAATCGGTAAAATGGTCGGAATCGTAAGGCAAATCATCATTTCCAAAGCATACTTCGCACATTTGACCCGACTCGGCGGAGAAGGATTCTGCACCTAAAGTTTTCTTAAGTTTATTTTGTGCTTTTTGAACATTCCAAAGATTCCACCCCCCAACACCTATGAACCCTACTGCGAGGAGTTGTCGAATAGAGAAACTGCTATTGGCTGTCTTAAAAACGCTAGTATCTAAAAGGGATGACCGCCCTGCAAGAATAGAAACTCCTGCTACAACATCAAGGAATGAAGTTATGACTGTCATAGTAATCAATAATATTCCACAGGGCGACTATAAGAAGGCTTCGACTATAACAATTACCAAGTAGGCACATTTATGTAGTGAAATTACTTTAATAGATTATGGCTCGTATTGTCTGTGTTAAATGTGACGGTGTTGGCTGGTCTTCCGAAGCGGAATTACGGCTTAAATGCTTACTCTGTGATGTTGAAGGCTTTGCTGACTTACAAGACAGTTTAGATTATTATACTTATATGAACTCTGATAAATTGAAATTGAAAATGTTATATGAAAAAAGGACTATCTCGAAAACAATAGACGAGGCTTAACAGTAACAAAAGACGTTATTTACCCAATTGCTCTTATACTATTTGACAATACTAACATTGTGTCTGCTCATTTTATCGAAGTGCGAGGTAATACCTTTAACCATAAAGACACCTTAAAATCTACTTTCAAACTTTGGTGGCGTGGAGAATCATGGAAAGGAAAATATCGTGCGGGAAGTTTATTATTACCGAGATTAATTTCATACTGTGCAAAGAATAAATTAACTTTACTTGTAGATAATGAAACTGTTTCTAGTGTTACTACGGAATCTGATGTGGATTACAGAGAGGATTATGAAAAAGACACTCTTACACATCTTGCACATGGAAAGGCAGGTAAACCTTTAACGACTCACGACTTAGCAGTAACTATAACTCCTCACGGTTATGAAATGATAGACGTTTATCCAAATCAAGACCCCCCAGACACTAAAGATTTCAAAGATTTATTAGGTTCAGACACACCTTATGATAGTATGAGGGCTGAACAGGAACATTTAGTTCCTTTAATTTCAGAAAAATTAGAACAAGGATATAAAAATATAATTGTAGAATGTCCAACGGGTTCAGGCAAAAGTGCTTTGTCTTATTGGTTGCCTCTAATATTTAATTCAAAGGCTTACATATCTACTCCATTGAAAGGACTGCAACAACAGTATATTAACGACCATCCATTTATGGCTTCCGCTATGGGAAAAGCCAATTACAAGTGTGTTTTAGAAGATGATGTTTTAGAAGATTTAGAACTTTCTGGTTGTAATGCTTCTAACGCTCCGTGCCGAGTCATAGAAGACTACCAATGCGCTCACGCTTTAACGAAAGAAGATTTGGAACGTGTAATGATTGGTGAAACCTTTACTTCGCCGTGTGGTTATTATTCGGCTTACGCCGAAGCGTTAAAGAACAGATGGTTTATAGGTAACACAACTTACTTAACGGCTATGAGATTATTTGGTAATCCTGTTCTACCCACAAGACCTCTTTTAATTGTAGATGAAGCCCATACTGTACCTCAAACTATTGAACAATTTTGTGGTTTTTCATTATCTCGTAAAAGAATAGCCAAATTAATTTATGGGAAAAATTACACTACTACTCAAATGGATTCAGCCATGAAAGAGTATGGTTTTCCTAGTATTCAATCTATGAAACCTCACACTAACGACGACACTAGAAGGTCTGACTGCATTAAAATATTATTATTTTTAAGAGCAATCGCTAAAGAAGTGGAAACAAGATTAAAACAAAGAAAATATAAACCTGATGAAATGGGAGATGCCAAAGCCTTCATGCAACACACTACTTTAATGATGAAAGAATTGCAGGTTAATTGGCAAGGGTGGGTTTATCAATTTGATGATGATGGAGTAAGAAACCAATTAAAGGTAGAACCCCTTTCTGTTGCTAAATACGCAGAAGATTCCTTTTTATCACTAGGTAGACAAAGAATCTTTATGTCTGGAACAATCGTTAGTCCTGATATTTTCATGGAAGAACTAGGATTAAATGCAGATGAAACTGTTTATCTTAGAGTTAATGAATCTACATTCCCTGTCTCTAAGCGTCCTTTGGCGATTAAACGTAATGGAGGTTTAATGATTTGGAATAAAGAAGCACAAGGAATACAATTTTCTGATTTAAAGAAAACTGCTGATGTGGTAGCCGAAATAGCCAGCCATTATCCGAGTCATAAAGGATTAATTTTACCTTACACAGATGGGATAGAATCTGCGATTGTAGATATATTATCGGATAATCACCCTGAAATCGCATCAAGGTTAATTCAACACACTAAGAATCCAAGCGAAAGGGAATCTGTTTTAGAAGATTTCAAAGGGGCTGAGGGAAATGGCATCTTGATTTCTACTTACGCTAATCAAGGCTATGATAATGAAGATATTAGATTCGTTATACTTTGTAAATTACCATTCTTATCTTTAGGAGACACTAAAGTGCAATTGAAGATGAAGAAAAATGAAAAATGGTATCAAACTAAAACTGTTCAAACAATTATGCAACAATATGGCCGTGCTATGAGGTCTAAAGATGATTGGGGGCACGTTTATTTAGTCGATGCTCACTTTACTCACTGGTATAAAACTAGAAATATTGCTAGATTAATGCCGAAATATATTAAACAGGCGTTAAAGTAGGACTAAATACCATGCCTTGTAAATAAGGTTATGAGTAATCGCGGTAGGACACGTTACGAACGAGAATTGATTAAAGTCCTGTCTGTGGAATTGGGTGAGGAATGGTTTGGTCAACGGGGAGCGCACAGCGATGGAGTGGATGTTTTAATGTTTAAAAGTTTAGAAACTCATCCTATTCTTTTTATGGGTCTTAGAATAGAAGTAAAAAGTAAAAACGAGCCTTATCCAATGTATCTAAGTGAAAGAGAAAGAGAACAATATTTTAAATACAAAAAACTCTTTGATGAGCGGGATGTAGAAACTGTTTACGCTGTTAGAAAAGTAGGTGGAACGGGTGAAAAGTGGAGATTTTGCCATTTATCAGACTTTTCATACAGTAAAAATGGTAATCCTATGATTAGACAAGAAGATACAATGCCTATGACAGCCTTTATCACACAGATACTAACTATAAATGGCGAATGTCCAAAATAAGGATATGAGCCAACCCACGATTGCTTCATGTTCCTTTTGTGAAGAAAAAATTGATTTATCTGCAAGAGGAGTTAAAGAAATAACTGAAGACCAAAACATCTATTGTAATAAAAAATGTATGGGTGGTGCGCAAACAAGACGAGCCACGATAACAGTAGAATGTGCGTACTGCAAAAAGAATTTTAACACTTTAAGAGGTCGCCACTCTACTACTAATTTATTTTGTGATAAACACTGTGCATTCTCAGTAAGAAAAGACAGATATTTCTGGACTATTCTTTATGTTTTATCCAAAGACAGGAGATTTCTCTCGGCTGACCAAATAAGAGAGGGATTAAAAAATAGAAAGGTAGATTTAACGGCTATGCGAATCGCAACTAGAATTTCTAATAATCCATTTATCGAGGTAAATAAGGAATCTGAACCCTTCAGTTACAGTTTAAAAGAAGAGTATCAAGACAAGCCCTACTTATGGCACACAAGTAAGTATTATAGAAAAATAGGTCAAAGTAAATCGGAATATACAGCAAAGTTCGAGTGAAACATAGGATTAAGTAATAAAAAATATTATTTTAAGTATGACTGTTGGTTCACCTAGACCAGAATTTCCTAGTGATGAAAGTATAATAGAATCACTATTTACCAAAATGAATGCTAAATTAGCCGCAGGAGTAATCTTAACATTCTCTGCGTGGTTACTTTCACTTTTAGTGATGTAATTATTAAAAATCTGTATCAATAACGCTAAATGAATAGGCTACTAAAGCCGCGCCCAATCCTACAAACATCCAATTTTTTAAGGCCAATTGGCCTAAAGACTTTAACGCTTCTGTATTACTTACAACAGTAGTCGTAGAATCTGCTTGTGTTTCAGCAGCGTAGGAATAAGCCTCAATAACTGCTAACTGTTCAGGTATTAAATCGCTTTCTGCACTGTAAGAATATGATGTAGAATTACGATGTGCGGAAACACAACTGCCATCATCTTGAGTTGCACTAGGATTAAAATTGGATGCTCCTGACTCGGTGCAACCTAAAACAAATCCTTGACCGCCTTTAACGCTTTGAGGTGGATTGAATTTAATAGCCACACAAGTCTGAGTAGCAGGGTCGATTTCAAAACCATCTTCACAGTCGCCAATAAAGTTGGGAAGAATAAATCCCCCTCCACTTTCATAACGACCTGTTTCTTGATTACCTAAACTGTAAACTTCGTAACCTAAAAAAGGTTGTTCCAGACCCATAGCGTAAAAAGGAAACTCATATGGATTATTCATTACTTAATCACCCTAATAATGCTAATCCTACGATTCCCAGACCTACGAGAACCCAATTTTCTTTCATTTTATCTATTATTGAGATTGTACTATCATCGTTTTCATCACCATAAGAACACGAACCGTCATCAACGGTTGCTGCTGAATTGTAATTAGTGGCTTCTGAATCCGTACAACCACTCTCGGCCACATCTCCAGTACCAGAATCACAAGAACCATCATCTTCAGTCGCTTCAGAATCGTAATTATTCGCTTCAGAATCCATACATCCGTAAATAGGTTCTTCATCAGGTAATTCACAGTCTTTAAACTCAATCAGAGATAATCCGTGTCCGATTTTATCTTCCTCACAATTGACAAGTTTATGTTTTACGATTTCGCGTGTTCTGTTTTGCTTACCATCTCCATCGACATTGGGGGCACACTCTGACCACGCACCCCACGCACCTGCTGTTGCTGGTTGATTTCTTTGGTTAGAATTAAAAAGACCTAAAAGGGGGTTATTCAAATGATTGTCCCATTCCCCATCTGAATAATTATCCTTTTCTGGTTCAAATCTCACAATAAATTGTTTAGCCTCGGCTTCAGTAAAAACACATTTCCGATAGCCTCTCAGAACATCATCTGCGGTGTCATAATAAACATCATCAACTAAAATACGAGAACCACTATTTTGAGCAGATGAAGGTATATATCCTATTTGTTGCCCAGCCGCGTATTTTTGAGTAAATCTTTCCGCACGGAAATCAAAAGGTGAAGTCATTAAAGACATAGTAATCAGTATCATTTATCCGACAGACTATAAGAATGCTTTGCTTAACCGAGTAAGGTTAATCCTAGTAGGGCTAAACCACCCAAAACAATATAGTTTGACATGAAATCCTCTTTCTTAACACAAGTCTGAGTATTAGAATCTAATTTATAACCTGCATCACACACACATTGTCCAGCATCATTCTGTGAAGCATTATCAGGACAACCCCCTAGATTCTTACCATCATCATCATCATCATCATCATCATCACCATAAGAACACGAACTGTCATCAACGGTTGCTGCTGAATTGTAATTAGTGGCTTCTGAATCCGTACATCCGTAAATAGTGTCATCGTTTTCAACATAAGAACACGAACCGTCATCAACGGTTGCTGCTGAATTGTAATTAGTGGCTTCTGAATCCGTACATCCGTAAATAGTGTCATCGTTTCTATCTCCAGAGTCTATTTTATTATCTATCCAAACCTTAGCCACAGCGATAGCCCCTTCCGCCTCAGTATTATTAGTATATTCTTGTGTGAAAAGCGTAGATACACCTGTCACATTACCCTTAACTGTAACAATAAAAGGACTTCCTGAATCATCTCTCCAAATAGGATAACCTCTATAATCCATTATCTTAACATTAACACCACTCTCACTGGTTTCGTCTATCTTACAAACACCGAGAACCTCTATGTAGGAATTGCCGTTAATATCCTCAATACCTACATTTTTGTAAGTGTCATTACCTAACTTTAAACGGAATTTAGCAATACCATCCCATTGACCCTCCAAATCCATACTGAGATAATCTCCTGAATCTCCAACTAAAACCACATCAATCTGCTCTTTACCATACACAGGTGAATCAGTATAACCACTTCCACCGTCTGCTCGGCTTCCACCAACAGGCCATGAGTAGTCAATCTGTGAGGTAGTGTAATTGACATCCTTGCGAATAAGTCCACGTTCAGGATTTGATTCTAACCTAACTACGGGGGCTTTACTATTTTTCCCTAAGATGAAATCTTCCTCACCTACGGTTATTCTAAGTTCAACAGCATAACCAGATTTAACCTTTAGTCGGGTCGCACCAGACTTCTTAACAGTGTTATGAGTTAGTCTTAAGTTTCCGAATGCAGTCCATTTCCATTGTGTCCCTTCTGTTCCTTTAATGGTCATTTCACTAAAAGGATTGTCGTCACCATCTCTATTACGATAATACTGCTCCAGAGTTTCAGTTTTCGTAAAATGACAATTTTCATAACTACTTAATTCATCACCAGCCTCTCCTGTGCCCACCGCACGGAAAGTTAATCTGTGAGAAATAAGATTGTCGAAAGTTTGAAAGTAATCCATAGTACCATTATAAAGTCACGACACCACTATTTTAAGTCATCGTAACCAAAGCATTAAAAGTAAAGTGTCCCACCAATAGGATATGTTAAAGATAGCAGTATCGGGAAAAATGGCCGCAGGTAAAACTACGCTAACAAATCTTATCCAACAACACCACGAATTACAACAACCCATAACATCAGATGGTTATTTTAACGGGGCTTTCACTACTTCTGAAAGATTATCCGTAGCCGCACCTGTAAAAGAAGTGGCTAAAAACTATTTTTTAATGCCTGAAGATTACAAAGACAGACCTCTATTACAGCAAATAGGGCAAAAATTCCGTGAAATTAGACCTAGTGTTTGGATTGATTTAATGGTTCACAAATCTCGTACCTTAACACAACAGTATAAGAGCAATAAAACAGAAGGTTGTTTAGTTTGCGACGATGTGAGATTTCCTAATGAGGTGGACGCGTTAAAAGCAGACGGTTGGTTCGTAATAAGATTAGATACAGATGAAAATGAAAGATTTAAAAGAATCACCAACACTTATACTAACGCCGAAATACATTGGTCTAATAGAAATGAAATTTCAGAAACCGCTCTCGATAACTACGAAGGAAATTGGGATTTGGTTTTATCGAATCCGTCTATTGAGGATTTGAAATCTGAAATATCCGAATTTTACGCTCGTTTATCCCATTCACCCCAAGCATAGGCTAACCCGCCTATACCTAGTAACCAAATAGCGGTCGTCTGAATACCACCAAATCTGTCCATGAATGTTTCTGCTGACAACGGATGCGAATGCTCAGAATCGCGCCCTTCAATATCAACTATCCCCATATACCCTTGTTTTCCTAACGCTTCTTGAAAAGCGAACCAATCAATCCCTGCATCATTGAGTGCCGTCCCCTTTTCAGTAGCCTTATTCATACCATTCTCCCTCGTTATTTTTGAGGGGTCAACACTGGGGTTTGATTCTTTCATAGCATTTATTATAGTTTGACTATTAGGGAAAATTAAAACTCTAACTCTGTTATGAATTACTGTTTCACCATTTTCAGATTGTTCGTGTGGAAAAACAATATACTGTGTTATTGCTTTACGACCACCATTTTTTACCGAATCTCTAACTTCTAAGTATTCATCAATTAAATCTACTGATGAGAAATACTGTCTTCCATTGTAGATTTTTCCATCCTTTAACGGGTGTCCGTGAATAGTCCATTTTCTTTGTGCGGGCTTTAAACCTTTAGTAGCAAAATCACTAACACTTTTTTCAGCAGGAATAATAGATATTGCTGATTCCCCCCCTAGAGATGCTTGACCAATAAAGTATCTGCCGTTCTTTTCATAAACGTAACTCATCCATTCCTTTTCTAAATGAGTGTCATCATTGTGGCTTTTGATTTCCTCTATTGCTTGTGGCGTAAACTTCTGCCAATCCTGCAACCAAGCCTGTGTCATACCTTGATTTAACCGCTAGACTATAAATAGTATGGGGTTATCAAGTAAGTCGTAACAGGGTTACAGAACTCTCAGGAAATTGTAAATTAAACTCTGGAGGTGATTCTTTAACGAGTTTACTCATCGCTTTAAACTCAACTCCAACACCATCTGCTGTCGTACCTAGCCCATCTTTAACAGAATTTATACTTTTCTTCCATAAATCAAGATGAGCCTGAGCATCGTCAGGTCTAGCAGGATTTAAAGAAAAGAGAATAATATATTGACCTTCTTTAGGTTCTGAAAAGGAAATTAAATCTTTATTTGCTTGACTTTCTAACCAATCATAAACGCCGTATAAATCACCCCACAACCATTTTTCAGAGTATCTTTTATTATTGGAATCTTTACCTTGTAATCGGAAATCTTGCTTACTTGATTCTACCCAACTCTTAGTATCACTAGGAGTTTCCGTTAGTATGACCCCTGAGTTTTTTACCCATCTAGTAGCATCAATTTTCGCAATAATAGTGTCATCAATGATTAGTTCACTACCCTCATCTTCTATTTCCTCTTCAGATGGAAGAATTACAGGTAAAGGCACACGTTCTGGAATATCTGAATCTTCGTCTTCTTCCTTTATAATTGGCACACACTCGTAATCACTTAAAATAACATTATATGACTCTTTAAAACCTTGAGGGCACACAAGTTTTACTGCACATTTGCCCAAGTTAGCATCCCACTCTTGAATAACAATTCTTTCTTCACCATCAATAGTTGTAAATGTAGGTGGGCACTCGCAAACACCAGTTGTCACGTTAAATACAGTTCCAATCTTACTGGAACAATCTTCAATTGGATAACATTCGCCTAAATCCGTGTTAAAGTAATAACCCTTCGGTGCAGTATCAGAAATAATATCATTTTCATCAACACAGTTACCATCTTTCATTTCAAAACCATCTGGACAATCAAAACAATCACAATCCATAATTTTAGGATTCCATTTTAAGTTGAAGCCTTCCTCGGAACAATTTATACATTTGTCTTTATCAGGATGATAATTCCATCCTACACCTTCAATAGCCTCGCAATCGGGAACGCATTTATCATTGAGGCAAAAATGATTTTCAGGACATCTTTTAGGAATACAGCGTTCACAATCAATAGGGTCTATTTTAATATTTACATCATTTATAGAAACGCATTCTCCACCTATCATAGTGTAATCTTCAGGACAACACATAAGCAATTCTCCATCTCGAGTAATATTGTAATTAGAATTCTTAACCATACAACTTGGACACTTGTCTGGTGGTGGGGGGTCTTCACAACCGTTTAAATCCATTTGCACCCATGAACCTGTATCAGGATTCCATATTTCAGACCAAGCATGACAAGTCGAGCCTACCATTCTACAAGGTAATCCCAAGCGATTTAAGACTAAAAACATAATGTAAGCCCTGTGTCGGCAAGCACCTGCTTCAGTTCGCAAATACTCGGCAATCATATTAGGTTCACTCTGAGGTATATCTAAACAAAACCATTCGTAAAGCCAAGAGTATAAACTTTGAATTGATTCTCCAATGGTACTTTCTTCTGTTAAACCTCTCGCAGCCAAGACTTTATCGGCATCAGCCGTCCCTGTGCCTTGTAAAGTAACATTTTCAGAAGCGTAATTAGAATATTGCGTACCTTTACCTGATTTATAATCTTTAAAGGTTAAATTACAACTAAATAACGCTCCAATATCCATAATAGAATCATAAGGTGGGGCTGCTTGTGTAACTGTAAAAGTGCAATTTCTATGTTTAATATTATCATAGTCGCGAACTTCAATGTATAATCCCTCAGCAGAGTCTTTGAAAAACAAGTAATCTTGAGGTGCGATAACATCAGGGTCTTGAGAACGGAAATTTGCTCCTATAACTACTGCATCATAACTTAAAGAAGGTATTCTTAAAAGTCTTCTATTAGTAAGTAAAGAACATTTTTGAGGTTTAGTGGTGTTAGTAAACCACCCTTCAGGGGCAGATGGTTGTGTAATAACTCTATTAACACCTTTTTGCCCCGAAAGAATTTTAAATTCAGGCCACGTCACATATTGAGTTTTACCAAAAAGTTTTTGTTCTTCTGAAAGACCTGTAACAGACCAACCAAAGCCGTCAGCAGCAGATGTCCTACCTGATTGAACTACATTGTAAGAATCAATTCGAGTCATTCTAGGGTCTGGAGGGGGAGATTTCCATAATGGTACACATGGTGGTTCTGATGGTGGCTGTGAGTCTGGGTCTGGGTCGGGGTCAGGTCTAAGGTCTAAAATAATCAGTTGTTCTGAAATAGTTTCTTTAGTGCCGTCGGGGAAGTCTAAATCTCTAATCAAACGCTGTAACTCTCCTGAAAACACATCCATAACGTCTTCTGAATCCGCGATATTCTCTGTTGAAGTTGTATCAGAGGGTGTGTTATTAGAGGTAGGAACACCTCCGAAATTAGGAACGCCACCAATACCTCCTGCCGTCATTCCTTCAGCAGCAAAACTGTGTGAAGAAGAAACTAAAGAATCAATCCAATTACTCAAATTCGGGTTGGATGAAACGGTGTCTTTGAAAACTGTGTTAAACTCTTTCTGTGTGATTTTTTTCTTACCTTTAAATTTAGAACCTAATTTAACAAATATACCACCTGTATCTGTTTCAACGACAGACAGATTATGGTTTGGGAATGAAGAATCTAATATTTTAGCCGCTTTCTTTGGGCTACCAATGAAACGGACAGCATTATTCTTTAACAGTAATTCAGAATTAAAACCTTTAGTATTAAGAGTTTTAAAAATTCTTTGATATAAATTTAAATTAGCATTCTTTTCTATTTTTAGAATTCTTTGGTGAAACTCTTGGTGGATATAATCAAAAGGAACTGAAACTCTATACTTAGACCAAACTTTATCATTACTATTAATATAGTTTAATAAGTTATCTTTAATATCTAATATCTGAGATTCACTATTATCCTTTTCAAGTAATAAATTATCACATCGAGTAATTAAACGGTTAATCAATACCACATTACCTGTGGGAAGAGGGTTAGTAATCATAATATCACTATTACTAATTATCCGCACCACTATTTTATTGTTTGTGTATTAGATAAAAAAAGTAATGGTTGATATACTAATTGACATTATGTTAAATTGCCGACAAAGGCGAGAAATAATGGAGATGAAGAAAATGACAACAGAAGAAAACTTAATGGCAGAACCAGTAGTATTGACAGATGAGGCTTCCGCTTTCCTTGAGAGAGTAGAAGCAGATAGGGCTAACAACAGTGGCCCTAGATTCCGTGTAAACACAGACCGTTTCACGGCAGAACAAGGTCACTACTACAACAATCTTGCTATTGTAAGAAGCCCTAACTATGATATACCATCCACTAAAGGATTTGGCCCAAGCACAGCAGTAACAATTGCTGACCTTAGCGATGGTCGCCGCCACACATGGTGGGTTAGTAACACCTTTGAACAAGAAAGACTTGTTAAGACTATTGACGCTACTATTGCTAACGGTGGTTCTTATCCAATGGCTATCGAATTCGTTCGCCATAAGAAAATGTCTAAGAACGGAAACGAATACAATGTTCTGAGTATTCAAGTAGTTGACTCTGGAGACAGCGTTAACCTTCCTGATGTGCCCGAAGACCAACTCGAAGCATACACAGAAGATTCTTCTGTATCGACTGAATGATTCCTTACAGGAATTACTCTTTCGACTGATTAACACAACGAGTCCTCGTCGCTTAAGGCGAGGCTCGGTGTGTTGGTAAAAATTACCACTCGTCAAGTATGTGTTATGTTTCACGACAAACTGTAAAGACACTAACTATATTAGTGGGACGTAGCACCTAAAGCCGTTCACTTCCCTTACTGTATTCTTATCAGTTACGGTCGTGCGTTCACTGAGAATTCTTCCGACGGTCAAGGTGGGAGTATGGAAACTATACCACCACATTCTTTTAAGGGTGTGAGTACCTATAATAAGGTGCAACTAATTTCGGTCGAGAGTCATACGGCTCTCGGCCACTTTTTTTTTAACTTAGTGAAAACAAAATAAATAACAAACCCCTAAATACTGAATGACTGAACCAAAGACTGAGGACTAAGGATGAGCGAACCTAAACCAATACCTGCTGATATTCGTAATTGGGTGTTAAAGCAAGTTGAAGGTTTTTCTGCTTCAGAAGTAAATATGAACTCTGTTTTTCTATCTGCTGTAACAGGTGAGATAACCGAAGGTTCAGGATATGTAATCAGATTAAATATATCACCTATGACTAAGGCAAAAGGTGACAAAGGCAAAGTTCCTCCTAATACTGTCATGGTTGAGTTCGCCATAGGAGATGGTTCTAGGGCTGCACCCTGCGCCATACATAATGGTACGGACAATCAATTAGAAGGTGGTTGGAGTGATGCTGAAGAATTCAAAAATGCTCTTGATTTACTCGCTCACGCTCAATATGATGGTAATAGATTACGAGTCAAAGGTCAATATAGAACATATAAGAACAAAAGATTATTCATTGTTGATACTATCGAAACTGATGAAGATTCTAAGAAATCTAAACTAACTGAAAGGCAGTTTAACACCTTTATTCGTAAATGTCACAAGGCTAAATTAACTCCTTTAGATATTATGGAAAATACTTTATGGGAAAAGTTCTTCGCAGCCGACTATATTAAAAAGGCAGTTTTATTATTCTGTTTATCTCCGTATAAAAAAGATGAACTATTACATATCGGAATAATAACTTCTCATGGTGAAGGTAAAGACACATTAGTCGAAAAAGTAATACAACCTTTAGTTCCGTGTGGTGTAGCGTCATCAGGACAAATGACAACTATACCAGGTTTGGTGGGTGCTATGTCTGGAGATGATTTAGGTTCTGTTGATGTGGGTTTGTTACCAAAAATGAATAACGAACGTGTAGCGTTATCAGAATTTCAACTGTGGAAAGACACAGTTTTCGGAGAATTGCTAGGGGCTATGGCTAACGGGTACATTCAACTTACTAAGGGTAAATTAGATATAAGAAAACCTACTTGTGTTAATATGCTTATGTTAGGAAACCCACCACATCATTATTCTCAAGATAACTCAACTAAAAGAGAAATGATGGAAGCATTTGGGAGATACACACCTCAAATAGTATCACGTTTAACTTTAATATTCACTCAATTAAAATTATCTCAAGACGATAAACAAGATTTTGTTGATGAAATTATCATTAAAAATATGGATGATTATGGTAAGGTTGCATCTGATTTAAAAATATGGCAACAATTCTTTAGGGAATATCTTAGGTATGTATCACGAATACCAGTGACTATTTATGATTCATATGGTTTAATAAAATCTGTTTTCGAGACTTTAAAATCTAAAAGAGAGTTTCAAGAAGTTTTCCATGCTAGAGGATTACCCGATAATCGTAAATGGGCTGAGTTTGCTAATCTTTGTCGAGCATTCGCTCGTATAAATGGAAGAAACCAAATAACTAACGAAGATATACGAGAGTCTTACAGTGCTATGCTAACTTCTTTACAAACTTTAACAACTCACTTCGACCTTGACGATTTAAACCTAGACTTGACTCCAGTATTACGAAACATCTACTTAGAGATTAAAGAAAAAGGGGCTATTGACCCTTTAACTGTAAGTCAAAACCTAAAATTAAGGCTAACAACTGTTATGTCATGTTTAAAGGAACTTAAATCTAAAGGTTATGTTCAAGAGGTGGGAGATGTTTGGGTTATCACTTCAGATGAACCTCCGAGTGAAAACGATTTCAAGATTGAACCTGATAAACAAGAAGGGTGGAACTTAGTAGAAGCAAAAGAGACTGGTGCAATAAGTGATGAGTTACTAGAAGCCTTAGAAACATCTAAATAATTGATTAGTAATTACAAGATAAACTAAATAATAGAACCCATGAAGTAATATAGAGGATGACACTAGGTGATGATAGATGAAGGCTGACGTGCTATCAAGAGTTCTTAAAGCACTCGCACTTATGGAATCTGCAAATCTAGGAATAGATACTGCTTCAAGACAAGTAGGAACAGATAGAAGAACTGTTTACAAATATCTTAAATCAATAGGAAAAGAAATTGTTAGGTCAGGAACAGGCAAGAATTTTACAATTAAACTTCGCGACTTACCTGTGCAAAAAGGGGCTGTATTAGAAAGAGTTAAGAAGGCCGTGGCTTTAATGGAAAGGAGGGGTATTGGAGTCGATACTGCTTCAAAAATGGTAGGTACAGATAGAAGAACTGTTTATCGTTATTTAGCCCGCCAAGGAATTAAAACAGTAAGGCAAGGTAAAAGTAAAAAGGTTGTAATTCAAAGACTTCCCACACAAAAAAAAATAGATTATTTGTGGGCTATGTCTAAAGGTAAGTCTGCGACTGAAGCCGCGAAAGACTTAAACACAACAGTTAAATCAATGGCTAAGGTTAAAGAAAATGGAACTCCCATAATTAAGAAAATTAATAATAAATGGATAGCACAGTTTTTACCTGTTTACAATCACAAATTAGTCGTTTACGGTACTTTAACAGGTTTTAATGGGAACACTCTAGGCAGAAATAAAGTTTCACCTAACAAAGTTTCAGACAAAAATCTGGATAAAGACTACGCTGAAATTTGGTGGCAAATTGATTTTAATAACTTTAAATCAACTTTAGATGCTATCGACGTTGGAAAATGTCATGCTCCATTAATATATTTAATGCTTAAAACAAAACTTGAAATTCCTAGTTTAATGAATAGCGGTTTAGTTACTTCTTTCAATACAGACCCTAGAATTCAAAAACATATACTTAGTGAGGGTCGGGGCACAAATCCTAACGACACTTTAGTGTCACCATTAGAAAATATGTTTCAAAAATATGATTTACATTTCGATGATGATTATAATTGGGGTGTAGATGATAATATGAGTGCTAGACCTGTTGAATTAATAAGTCTTAAAGAGTCCAAGAAGAAATATTTCCAACCCGTAGGTATGTTTCAAGTGTTGGTACTAAGAAAAGGTTTTGCCGAGTATTATCCGCAAACACCTTTAAGAATTCATTATCGTGTTAACGTAAAATACGAAGAAGAATGTCGAACCTCACTTTGATATGCAAATTAAATTATTTGGAGAACTATTAATGTCAGATTTTAAATCATTCCTTCCTAATTCTTTAACTGATGTTTTAGAAACTCTTGATAAAGACCGAACACCTTTAAAAATTTCTTCTGAAAAAAGAGCCTATGGAAAAACAGTTACCATAGTATCAGGTTTTGACAAAACAACGAATATTAAAAAGATGGCTAAACTATTAAAATCTAAATGTGCCACAGGCGGAACAGTTAAGAATGAAAGAATAGAACTGCAAGGCAACCAAGTTAGAAGAGTTAAAGAACTTCTCGAAAATGAAGAATATTCTGTTATCATAAATACTAGAAGTTAAATAGCGTTTGTCACTATTAAAACTATGTCTAAAGTTATTATGTCTCCTGAACAGGAGAAATACTTTGATAATCTTCAATACGGCGTAGATGAAACCTATAAAATTGCCGAAAGGTGTAGGAAAAAAGGTTTCGACCCTAGAACCTATGTTGAAATACCTCAAGCAGAAGATATGGCTTCGCGTGTTCAACAATTACTCAGTTTCCTAGAAGGACGAAACACGGCTCAACAACTTCGAGATTTAAACACTGAATTTGATGGTAACAGAGAATTAGTCGCTATTGAAATTTCTAAGATAGTTTGTTGGGAATCAATAGTCGGTGAATATGATTTAGATAAATCAAAGTTAAAACAATCTTTCGAGAATATTAAGAACTCAAAAACAGATATGGAAATTGGAATCGCTATTTATCAAGGTGTGTGTGCAGGATTAGCCGTGATAACTGAAGGAATTTTAGTAGCACCATTAGAAGGAGTTGTAGATTGCCACATAATTAAAAACTCTGATGGCACTAAAGCATTAGCCATAAATTACGCAGGCCCTATACGCTCGGCAGGGGGAACAGGTCAAGCGTTATCAGTTCTCCTAGCAGATTATCTTCGTAGAGATTTCAATTTATCCACACCGAAACTAACCCCACAAGAAATAGACCGATACATAGAGGAAGTTTTACTTTATCACAATCTCCAATACAAACCTTCAGCAGCAGAAATGAGGTCTATCTGCCAAGATGTTCCCGTGTATATTACAGGCGAGGGTGTTGGAAAAGAAGTATCAGGAGGTAGAGACTTACCTAGAATCAATACTAACAATGTTCGTGAAGGAATGCTGTTAGTTATGTGTGAAGGAATGTTACTTAAAGCACCAAAATTAAAAAAATACACCGACCAACTAAATCTTGATGGGTGGGATTTCTTAAACGCGTACTGCACATCCACAGAAAACGATAGCAGCGACGAAATAACCTTTAAACCTAAAGATAAGTATATTTCCGATGCCGTAGCAGGAAGACCGACTATATCTCAGCCGATGGCGCAAGGGGGATTTCGTTTAAGATACGGGAGAACAAGAGGTGCGGGGTTAGCGGCAACAGCAATTCACCCTGCATCTATGATAGCAACGGGAGGATTCATTATTGCAGCCACACAAATGAAAATAGAAAGACCAGGTAAAGCAACAGTAGTTACACCTTGTGACAGTATTGATGGGCCGTATTTACAATTTACTAACGGCGCAGCAAGAAGATTTAACGATGCGACGGAACTTAAAGAAACTTTAACAACTGATAACATACTTAACGACCCTGCGGTCAAAAAAGTTTGGGATATGGGTGAAATACTTATCCCGTTCGGTGAGTTCCGTGAAAATAACCACCTAATGATGCCGTCGCCTTATGTCCACGAATGGCACACTCAAGTTTTAAAAAGATTAAATCTTACTTATCCGAAGTCCTTTGACGAATCAGTTAATCAAGCCAAGCAACACAACATTCCTATTGCTCCCGAATACGTCGCCCATTTTAACGATATTTCTGCATCTGAACTGCAAAAACTTTGTCAAAACATTCAATTAGACTTATGCCAAAGCACCGCCCATATCAACACCGAGGGCTTGGAAACCGCATATCGTTTAAATGTCAATGTTAAATCCAACAAATCCACAGAGTCACGACACTCCCTTTATGGAGATGCCGCTTCTGTTTTACTCAACATCACCCTCGCAGGGTCGAAGTTTCAAGGTTCTTTAGATAGTTATGATAACGCTTTAGATTTCGTTAATGAGTTGGCTGATTACGCAGTTAAACCCCGAGTAACTTTTAGAATTGGAGCGAGGATGGCTAAACCTGAAAAAGTTTCGCTTCGAGAAATGAAACCTTCGGTTCACTCTTTGATACCTATTGGATATGATTTGAAAAGCAGGTCTTTAAAAGACGCTTCTATGGCGGGAAGTAAAGCCGTTAAAATCGGTTGGAGATTTTGTCCGAGTTGTTTGAAACAAACCATAGACCCTCAAAAGATAAGAGAAGAAATAGATGCGGGTAAAAGAAGTCGCCCTGAAGAGTTTACAACGGCATTATACTGTCGTAAATGTGATATTCCTACGGAGTTTGCTTACACACCCTCGTATAAAACACCGCAAAAGGAGTGGCCTGTGTTGGATTATGAAAAAATCTGGGCTGAAGGTTTCAAAATAACTAACTACGGAGACAGTAGAATTAAAGGTTTAAAAGGTTTAACCAGTCGAGAAAAAACACCTGAAAATATAGCCAAAGGAATGTTAAGGCAGAAAAATGGAATCTCTACCTTTAGAGATGGAACTGTAAGATTCGACATGGTAGATATGACGTTAACGCATTTTAAGCCCTCAGAAATCGGACTCACAGTAGAAAAGGCTAGAGAACTAGGTTACACTCACGATTACTTAGGAACGGTCTTAGAACGCCCCGAACAGATTTGTGAACTTCGGGCGCAAGACTTTGTTGCTCCAACATTATTAAAAGATGGTTTTCTTAAAACTGCTAATTTTGTTGACGAACTGTTAGAAAGACTTTACGGTGAAGAACGATTCTACGATGCTGATACAGCCTCGGATTTGATAGGGCACTTGTTTGCTACCTTAGCACCTCACACATCGGGAGCAATTCTTTGTCGCTTAATAGGTTACTGTAACATTAAAGGCGGCTACTTCCATCCTTATTCCATAGCAGGGCGCAGACGAAACAGCGACGGAGACATTGACAGTGTTATTCTTTTGATGGATTGCATTTTAAACTTTAGCAAATGTTTCTTGGCTGAATATCGAGGAGGTCAAATGGACGCTCCGTTAATTTTGACGACTAGAATTAATCCTTCGGAAATAGACAAAGAAGCGTTAAACATAGACACAGCCAATAATTACAGCGAAAAGGCTTACTTAGAAACAGAATTATGTATTAATCCTAAAGACATATCTTCAAGTTTCGCTGAAGATTACTTAGGAACAGTTCAACAGTTTGAAGGATTTGGCTTTACTCACGACACGAAAGATATTGCTGAATCTCCGACAGAGAATCCTTACACAGCCTTAGAGTCAATGAGGGATAAAGTTGACGCTCAATTTAAACTAGGAGAGTTGTTACACGGAGTAGATAATCAAGACCAATCTAGCCGTTTGCTAGACAGACACTTGTTGAGAGATATGAGAGGTAACATTAGAGCGTTCGGACAACAAAAAGTGCGATGTGTTAAATGTAATCACTCTTATCGAAGAACGCCACTTACTAAGAAGTGCAGACAGATTTTAAGGCGGGAAAAGGCATCTTTATGTAGAGGCTGTGGGTGTTATAATCTTCCGAACGAAAAAACTAATCTAATACCTGATAAGTGTAATATATGTGCAGATTCTTTAGAAATAGAAATAAAATGTGAAGGAAAAATAATTGGCACAGTTTATCCAAACTCAGTAATGAAATATAATGAATTAATGGAACACTTAATTAATAATTTCGGATGTTCCGAGTATAATAAGCAAAAATATTATCAATTTAAAGAGTGGACTCAGGATATGTTTGGATTGAAAAATAAAGGTACACAACAAACATTAGATTTTTTTACAGAACCCTAATATGACCCTTTAACGAGGTGGTATGAAGATAATGGTGTGTAAACAGAAAGGGGTTGATGTCTTACTTAACAGGAGCAAGTATAGAAACTAGGGTCTTGGTCTAGGCTCTGTTGCCAAGTGTGGCTGAGTAAAACAATTTTACAAGTATCACAAAAAACTCCTGTAACTATGTCATTAGAGTCGCCCCACCTAGTTGAATAATCTGTGAGTTCCGCACCGTCTTGAAATGTCGCTACTGAGAAATTAGGTTTACACATTTTATCATTTCCTTTAAGTAAAGTTTATGGTTATATTCAACACAGCCGCAGAAAGAGTTGAACCGTTTAAATCCGTCACCGTACAAGACAATCTGAACACGCCAAAATCACCAACATTAGGAGCGGCAAACATTGTAACATACGGCCCTACACCACCTATAACAGATATACCTCCGCCAGGTACAACTATTAAGGTGTCTTGAATTTGATTGTAAGGGTCGGTGTTTAGCGAACCGCCAATGAAAGGAATCATTTCACTTAAAAGCCAACTATAAATCAACGGACTTCCACCACCAGGTGAAGCAGTTCCTCTAGCAAAACCTCCAAACGCTATAATTCTGTCCCTAGAGCCGTTAAATGCTGAGGCTGCTATGTTCACAGTAGCCGATGATGTGGGTGTGTTTCCGTTAAAATTTATTCCTGTTTCGGCTAGCGTAGCCGCAGTTCCACTCCTGTAAACATAACAAGCGTTATTATAATTTCCAGACGACCCTGTGGCTACACTTACGTTAAGAGGCCCTGTGGCCGAAGGTGAAATACCATTAGAGGCGTACCCTGTGAAACCAAATTTTCCTCCACCTGACATATTATCACCTTTAAGTATCAATTCTTCTTTATTTAGTTATCATTATACTAAATCCCCGACAGCATACCACGCTGTGCTAGTCATTTTAATAAATGTCGCTCCAGAGTATTTATTATTGATTGCGACTGAGTTAGCACCATTTATAGTTTCACTACCAGACCTAGCGATAGTAACTGAACCTGAACCCCCTGTGAATATTAAAGTAAATTGTGACCCTATATCTAACCCTGAAGCAATAGCCGTTGTTAGACTACTAGAATTAACTTCAAGAGTTCGACCCATTTGCGCAGTGTCAACAGTCGCAGTAGTATAAGAGGCATCTACACTGCCTTGAGGGGGGACTAATGGAGTGTCATTAGGGAAAGTAACTTCGTTAGCATTAATTGTTACTCTTCTTATACCTCCGACTGAAATACCGATGTCATTTGCTCCTGCACGATAAATACCTGTGTCTGTGTCTCCTGAGAATGTGTATGGAGGTGAACTGTTAGACCCATCAGCCATATGTAAATTATCCACATCGAGAGTGTTGGTAGAATCAGTGTATGTAAATGCTGTATCTCCTGATACATCTGTTCCTGCTGAATTGATGAATAATACTTCATTAGCACCTTGAAGTTGTCCTGAAGCACCAGTCCCACCATCCGCACCTGTTAGACCTGTGTTTCCTGTTAATCCTGTGTTACCAGTCAATCCAGTGTTACCTGTCAGTCCTGTGT
>Ga0209337_1001059_pt1 | contig 21313 bp, 17 predicted proteins | sample LinPmetageLP53_FD_184044 | JGI IMG/M metagenome (GOLD analysis project Ga0209337, IMG submission 184044) | Marine viral communities from the Pacific Ocean - LP-53 (SPAdes) (version 2) | ecosystem: Environmental > Aquatic > Marine > Oceanic | place: Pacific Ocean | collected 2010-02-08 | reverse complement strand
TGCTTTTTAACCGCTAATTTATTAGCATCGTGAGTTTCGTCAAGCATTTCAAACATATACTCTTCTTTTATGCTTTCTTTTATTTGCTTTAAAACATCTAAACTAGGGATTGTATTCTTGATAATATTGCCTTTATCATCTTTTTCGCCATCTATAAGGGCAGATACTTCTTCATATCCCAAACCGCTTTGCGATGAATCAAGTAAATATGACTTTAGTCCCATCCTTAAATCACCTTTTCCTAAAGAGTCAAAGTAACCATTGAAGCTATCATCGGCAGCCTGCCTAAACCAAGGCTGTATTTGATCTATTGTTCTGCTGGCTTTAACTTTTTTTCCATCAGGTGTTGTAACCGTTTCAGTAGTTTCAGTAAACAATGGATTTATATCAGATGTATACACAGGGGTTCCGGTTACGGGGTCAACCTTTGTAGTCAGCTTAGTCATAGCGGCACCTTGCTGCGAGCTCATAACATTTTCAATGTCAGCTTGCCTTTGCTCAAATGCTGTGTACTTAGGCGCAGTTAAAACTTGAGGTAGCTGTTCAAGTTTTGACAGAGCAGCGTCTATTGGCTGTTGTTTGCCGTCTGAGTCTGTCCAAGTGCCGGATAATTTCATGTTACCCTTTTCATCAAAATCCCATTTAAGCTTAGCTCTATTAGTGCTTATTGCTGATAAAAATTCTATTGTTTCAGGATTATTAGCGCCAGACTGGTTATCATTCTCAACACTATCCATGTACTGCCCCATCATACCCGCTATAGCCTTTTCGCCATCTTTAAACTGCGCTACTTGGGTATTTAAAATTTGTGATAATTTACTATAATCAGCGGGAGTCATTCTGCCATCATCTCTAGCTATTTTACCTTCGTTTAATTTAGCTACAAATGCATTGCCCACCTCTATCCGGGCGTTATTCATAGCGCCTAGATCGTCATCTGCTTTTAATATGAGGCCTTCTTTTGTTGCGTTGTCTATTTTATCTATAGCCATTTGATTGGCAATTTCTTTTTGTCTAGCAACGCGAATGTCAGCTTCAGACTTTATACCTTTAGCTAACATTTGACCAAGCTTAAGACCTCTATTTATGCCTCTATCAATATCTGCTTCTAAATCGTATTGTGGCACATTTGTTACCTTGTAATCAAATGCCCCTAAGTTTCCGTACCTACTCATTGCTTATTTTTAATGTATTCCATTAACCCGGGAGCGGCCCCTGCCGCAGCTTCAGATAGCCCGCTTAATAACATACCTCTTTGTTTTTCATATGCCGCTGACTTTTGGGCGTGTTGTTGGTTAGTCATGCCTAATTTACTTGCTAGCCTATTATATTGCATACCCTGTACGTCCATTGCCCCTTGCCTTCCCATAATATCTGCTTGCATCCCGCTTTGTGCAGCAAACTGATTAGCAGCTGTAGCGGACTGAGCATTGGCTAATTCCATTGCTTGGCTATTTCTAAAGTCGGCCATTGAAAATTGATTTGATTGACCGGCATTAAATTGATTCATTTGTGCTTCTTGCCCAAACTGGTTAAGTTGGAATTGGTTAGCAGCCTGCGCCCCAAATTGTGCTGCTTGATTCATAGCTCCTGCGTTAAATTGAGAGGCTTGATTCATTGCTCCCGCACTAAACTGCGCGGCTTGATTAGATGCACTAGCGTTAAACTGCGATTGCCCTAAATCAAATTGAGAAGCTGTATTACTTTGCCTTAATTGATCTCTTTGCAATTGCATTTCGCCTTGCGCTCTACGCATTTCATTCGCCTTTACTTGCTGATCAATATCTGCTGCAATTTTAGATTTAGACTTTGCTGCCGCTGCTGCTAGCGCTGTGGCGCCTCCACCTCCGGTTCCCGCTTGTGCCGCTAAGTCTTGACTTGCTGCTAATGATTGATCTGCTTCTTGCGCAGCCATTTCAGCTCCGGCTGTAGAAACTTGCAGATTATTAAACTCATTAGTTAAACCTGTAGCGTCGCCGGTAAGAAGTGGTCCTACATTAGTGCCTTGGGCTGTGTAACCTTGAGCTTCATAACCGGTTGCCTCATAACCTTGTGATTCGCCTAAAGTTGGCATTTGAGCTGTTGCTGCACTACCAATTTGTCCTGCTTGAGCGGCAATAGGGTCATAACTAGTACCTTGCATGCCTTCAAAAGCATTTTTAAACTTAAATGCATCAACTTTTGCCATCGCTGCATTTTTAGCTCTTTCTGCTTTTTGGGCAGCACGTCGTTTTCTTTTTCTTCCGAACAAAGAGCCGATACCTTTTATAAGACCAGAGGCTGCGCCTACAGCCGCTACAGCCAAACCAGAACTCTGTACTATATAAGGGTCATTTGTTATTTCTAATAAAGTCTGTGTAATCATTTTTTGTATATGAATAATTAAAATCTTCTAACTCGTCTAAATCTGTTAACCCAAGGGGATTTTTAAATACGTTTTGAAATATGCTTTCTTCATGAGCATAAATTGCTCTTTGCGTACCACTTTTAGAAAATCCTATATATGGAGCAATGTAATGTTCTGCAATGCCATCAGTAATTACAGTAATAGACCCAGTTAACAAAAACCAAACATGGTCTCTTTTGTGTATTAAGCTAATTATACTTGCATCTTCAACCATCTTCATGCCTCTTAAATATAAGCCATCTGTAAAATTGTGTGTTAGATTTACAATATTCTTAGCTTCCCTGACTGCTCTGCCATTATTGTGAACAAAGTTTTCGGTTACTTCTTTTGAATAAGCATTAGCTAAAAGATTATTAATTTTTTTTTCAAAAGAGTATGCTATTATTTTATTCTTAATTAATTTAATTAAATTCATATAATATTATTGACTTGAATAAACCGTTTCTGAATTAACAGCAAACAGTTCAGCTTTGTTAATTGATTTATCCACTGGTAGCTTTAAGCGAATACGCATAAATGTACCTTTTGTCCCAGCAACAAGTTTAGTTGCATCTGCAACAACAGCACCGCTAGAAACTTTATATGTTGTTTCTTCTGACACTATTGGTGCAAAATATTTACCTTCTTTTTCTTTAAAAGGAAATTTTATTATTGTACTCATTAAGCAGTTTGTGTTATAGTTAATGTATGTTGAGTAAGCCCTGTAACGCGAGCATTAGCATTAGTAACTTTTACCGCAGCAGTTCTAGTGCTACCTGTAGTGTTATCTAAAACATTAATACTAACCGGATAATTTTGCCCACCTAAATTAGTGTTATCGGGATCAACAGTTATTTGAGCTTGATAAGACCCATTAAAAGTAACCCAATTTTCATCAGTTTCAAAAGTAACTGGTACATTTGCTTTTTCAGCAGCAGTATCGCCAATTACTAAAGAACTATTGCCGCTTGCGGCAAATGAATGTGTTGCTACAATGGTCCCCATTGCGGCAGTATCTGCTACACAATCTGTTATAGTAGATGTGGCTGTAATACTTGCTAACTGGGGCGGTAAAGTAATTGTAAAAATTAAATTTTCTTGAGTAGAGTTTAGTGTTTTTACAATTTCAACGCCAGGTGTGTTATATGCAATTGAATTACCATCAGATACAAATACTTTTGTAGCATCTGTAGTTGTAAAAGTTAAAGTAGCTTTTCTGCTATTTAAACTATAAGGGCTTGCTTTATAGGCCACATTAACACTATTACCGGATAATATAGACAAAACGCCTGATGCAGGCGTAGCCCATGTTAATTCAGGTTGAATATTAATTACTCCACTGGTTGATAAAATATCAGAAGTAGTAGTCGTAGTAACTGTTAAAGGAAACTTTAGTACAGAATTATTATTTGTTTCTTCGCTAGAAAAGTTTTTCTTTCTGGTCTCTCCACCCATACCACTGTGATTGGTGCAATAATAGTACAAAGTAAGCGGCGTAGTAGTATTAGATTCAGCAACTGTTATTTGCGTATATGCACCAGCAGATCCAGGGGTGCCCACTGAAGCTACGTCTGTAGTAAATTCTACACCGCCACCGTGAGTCCCATCCGCTGTTATGCTAAATCTTAAAGGGTGACCAGAATTAGTGCTATCTTCTTGATTTATCCTTACTACAGCTCCTTTTGTTAATACAATTTTATCTTGTTGAATATATCCATTATTACTGGTGCTTTTAGCAATTGCGTATTTATTACTTCCTGAATATGCTATTACTTTAGTATAATAGTTAATAGTTTTTGCTTCCCATATATTATATGTTGAAAATAAATTTATATCAGAATTTATTTCAGCGGGGTCTACATAGTAATTATTATTAGCCTGTACTGTAACATTTAAATTATAATTACCAGTTGCAGTATAGGTTTGTAATCCAGGGCTTACGCTTGCATTAGATAAAGTATCTGCAATTGTAACACTTAACAAGCTTATTGCGTATTCAAGCGAAGCACCCACACCTGCTATTGTAACATTTTTAGTTTCTGGGTTTAAACCAGCAATATAAGATACTTTAAAAATTAAAGAGTTATCTATAATTTCATTAGGGCTTACAATTGTTAAGCCAGCATCCCCAGTTAAAGTTATATCCGTAGACGTGTTAAAAGAAAAATCAGAATTTTTTGGCTTTGCACTAATTACCCACTGTATAATATCTCCTTGTTTAGCATATATTGAGTTTTCTCCCGATATAATACTATTGTCGGCTGCACCTGTTGTTTGAAGACTTATTATATTATAGCTTTCTAAAGAAGGGGTATTCCCAACCGAAGAAATATCTGTTGCCATAAAATCTAATTCCCAACCGCTAGTACCTTCGTAACTTATGTTATTAAAAGTTTTTATTGTTGAAGGACTATCGTTTAATATGGGTTCTATATAAGACTCTGCGGCTGTAGCTCCATAAAAGGTATTTCTATTTATAGAATCATCGTCGTGTAGCCATAGTCTGCCTCCGTTAAAAGTATAATATTTATTATTTAAACTTAATCCCTCTTCTTGTTTATAAGATTTAAAACTAGCCCAGCCTTGAGCCGATTCGTCAAAAGATATAGTTAAATAATTATCTGTAGCAGTAGCAACATTTGTGTCATCAAAACCGCTATAGCCTTTACCTATTAAAGTTAAATTGTATAGGTTGCTGTATTCATCGTAAGAGCCTATTACAGTATCTGTTTTAGATAAAGCATCTCTAAAAAAGTCACTCATACCCATATTAGATATTTCAACTAATCCGTTTTGAGATAGTCTCATAACGCTACCCCTGCTCTTGTCCGTAAAATATTTAGCATAGCCGTAATACGCAAAAGATTGAGGATCTTTAGAAATACCAAATTCACCCGCATAAGGTGCAATAGTACCTAAAAATTGACTGTTTGTTGTAACAGGTATCGCCCCTCCCTCGGCAGAATAAATAAAATCTTTATTCACAGGCGATCTAGATATTTTATCTTCTTGAAAAATTACTATTTGAGTATCATCAGCAAATAATTTTTGTATTGAACCGTCTTGGGGGTCTAAAGATATTGTTAATCCTCCCTCCGCTTCATTAAATTGATTTATATAATTTATATTTGTTCTTGAGTTAAATAAGCCACTAGAATGTATTAAAGTATTAAATCTTCTTTCTTCAGCAAAATTTTCTTTTACAACGTATGCTCTTACCCCTACATCAAATGCTTTTTCATTAAAGCCGGCTCTTAACCTGTTTATTTCAATGTGTGTATTAGAATCAAAACTTAATAAATAGCAATTATAAAATTGTATATCAATTGCGGTAGTTGAAAGAGTGGAAACTAAGCCCCCTGTTGAAGTTTCAAAAAATATGTCTAAATCCGAAGTAAAAGGCTCTGTTTCAAAAACACAAATTCCCGTTGTAATAGTATCTGTAGGCACATTTGCTGTCCCTGACGGATTATTTATAGATTGAACTTTTGTTAAAGAAGCTGTTGTTTTATTTGCAGCATTTAGTATTTTTGGGTATACCGCAACATCACAAGGGGATATAGTACCGCTTGTGCTAGGCGGTATAATTGCCGTTTGATCTCTAGGTATCTTATTTATACTATCACCAAATCTATTAACCGTATCAAGTGAAGCTATATTTGAAATCCAATTATAATACTCTTGTTCTCTTTGTTTTACAACTATTCTGTAAGAATAAACCCAGTCTATAGATTTTAAAAGGTCTATTGTTGTTTGATCAAAAGTTACTCTTAAAGCTTGAAATGCATTTGTTGCATTACCTTGTTTTGCATCTAAAAAAACAGTGTCTTTACCACTTTCCGATAACAATACAGGCGTTTGTCTTCCAAATTTATCAACAAGAACAACACCAACTTGATATGTTCTTCTTGATTTTACAGACATGTTAACGTCTAAAGCTGTAAATTTTGCATCACTGTCTGAATGAGCTGTAACTTGAAATCTTAATTGTGGTATATCAAAGTTTTGTAAATAATTACCATATATTAATTTCCCACCTGCTAATTCTTGAGACATAGCAACTCTTGGCACCGCATCTGCTACTCTAGTAAGTTGGTCAGCAGGCAATGTCTTAAAGGGGTCTTGAGATTTATAAAAAAAGTTTACGCTTTGTTCTGTTGTAATAACTTTATTTTCTACAACATATAAAGTTCCGCTACCTGTTTCCTTATAAACTAATTCTACTCCAGTTATACCAAAATTTTGTGGAGTTGGAACAGTTAATTGCACCGATTTTATAGCATTTACAAATGTTTCAATTTCACCAAAGTTTTGTATAGAAGATGAAATTGAATCGCTATTGCCTAATCTTGAAAAGCATATAGGCGTAAAGGGTGCTAATATACTATATTCACCGTCTTCAAACTTATACCTGTAAGAAAATCTTACTAATTTATTTTCTAAAAAATTTGAAGTGATTACAGTCCCGTCTTCATTAACATTAGATACACCTATTATAGTAGGCGCAGAATAAGGAGCATACTTAGCAATAGATATAACATTATCAATTGTAGTTAAAGTAGCCTGATTGTATCTAGTGTTATTGTTTCTGGCAGTTTCAACATTTATTTTTCTTGGTGGATTTCTATTGTCAGTAAAGAATAATAATTCGTCTACTAAATTTACGCCTGTTATAGGAAAATCTTGATGAAAGTTTAAAGAGGGGTTATCTACTAAAGTTATAGTTTTGTTTGATTTTTGATCGTATTCTATAATTCTGTGATTGCCTTCTAAAACTCCATTAAAGCTATTATTTGTAGTAACAAAATAATAAATTTTTTCATTACCGTTATCTCTATATTTACCTATGGTTTTTAAGCCAGAAAGACCTTGATTGTTAACTATTAATTTGTTACCAAGTATATTTTCAACAGCGCCTATATCTGCGCTTTCAGACTTACTTACATTTATATTTAATGCTTCTCGATATTCACCGGGCTTTAGCATTTTATCATCTAAATCGCGATTCATTCGACTCGCGTTAAATAGTCTTTTTATTTCTGGCATATGTTAGTGTTTAATCCATTTGGATTTGCCTCTAAGCACTTGTGTTAATTCTTCAAGTTTTATATTGCTAAGCCTAAGCTTTGCATTACGCATTTTTGCTGCAGCTTCTTTTTTGTATAGAGCAGCTGCGCCGGCGGCAGAAGGCCTTATTTTAGAAAGGTTGTATAGCATATTTGCATACACGGCGTCTTCGGCAAGTTTTGGAACTAATACGTTGTCGAAGTTGCCATTGTCTCCAAGCCCATCTGATATGTATTGTATTGAAATTAAATCTCCTTCGCTAAAAACAGAATCAAAATATATTTTTCCAGCCTCTATATCTAAAAGGTAAGTGCCATTTGAGTTTTGTCTTTCTGGTTCTGACCCATATCTTGTTATATAAGTATCTTCATTATTATCGTCAAAATAATTTTCAAAGGTTTTCTTTTGCAAATCAACTTTAGATTTTTGAAATCTACTAGCTGTTTCTGATATTTCGCTAAAAGTCAAATTACCATCTTGATCATATATATATTTAAAATCTTGGTCTTGAGCAACAGATTTAGTAGCTTTACTATTTTTTGAGTTTTGTATTGTACGATGATTACCTTCGTTATCTACAGAAGCTATCTTAACAAAATTTACATAGTCTGAAGGTAAAGAAAGCTGTAAAGTTGAGCTTAACTCAACTTCTATATTTTTTTCTGCATGAAAAATATCATAACTAAATTCTTGTACAGACCTTTGCGCCCAAAAAGCCACTTCATATCTTGGAACTTTTGTAAGAATTTTATCATCACCTATATACCCAACAATAAAATTATTTATAATATCATTTAAGTGTACTCTACTATAATAGCCGGGAATTGCTGTTCCTGTTCCGCCGTCTAATGCAGAATAATTATCTACGTCTAAAGGTTTTCTTGATATTGCCATTATTGTTCAGTTGCTTGTATTTGTTGTTCTTTGCCTTGTGCAAAACCAGCTATATCAGCTTGTTTTATAACCACTCCGGCTAACGTAAGTATTTTGTATATTAGTTCAGAATATTCGGATACATGGATATCAAAATTTAATGACTTTGCCGTAGCTGAATAACTATCAGTTGTCGGATCAAAAACAGTTGAATCGTATATAGGCTCGTTTGGCACACCCGCAGCTAATTGTGTAGCTGTAGGCATTATATAACCCCATTTAGGTGTATTAGGAGCTTTTAAATACTCTATATTAACTCCTGAAGCTATTGTACTAGGATATATTCTAACAGCGCTACCAACTATTGTATAAACCGGTTGAGTTGCTACAGGGTAAGTTAGTGGGGATAGGTTTATAAACTTAACATCTTTATGCGAAATAAAATCCGCTTCTATGCTATTAACTTGCACACTACCTAACTTATAAAAATCACTAGGAAAAGCCCATACACCATTTGATTGACTTAAATCACCGCTTTTGTAAAAAATGTTTATTTTTTCAGCAGTAGTAATTATTGGGTCTGAGAAGTCAGCATTGTATAATCCACCGGCCTCATACATTAATTGCTTATTAAAATAACTTTCAAATATTTCATTTTGAGCTATATCTGCCAACCTATTATATTCTTCAGGCGTTATATATCCTCTATTATCTTTATTAGCAATAGTAAGTACGGTTTGATATACGTCGTTTATATTTACCATGTTTTGTTTATTGATTAGTGAGCATAAGGTTAATTTCTTACCTTACGCCCTTTTATTACGAAATTTTTTTCATAATAGACTTCATTAAGTCAACGCCCTCGTCTGTTTTAAAATAAGCGGCTAATGCGCCATAAGGATGTTGATCAAAAGGCACTGTCATTACCTTTTTACCGTTTGCTAATTTAAATGTAGTTCCATCATCTGTAAGATTTAATATACCAATTTCAACTGCTCTATTTGCTAAGTTTCTTAATTTAATATCTTCGTCTTGGGATAACTCTATAAATAATGCAGGGTCATTTTGAGCAAACCTATAAGCATCTCTTTTCAATTCTTTAGATGTCATATCTGCCACTGTAGAGCCTAATTCTGTTCTCATAATAGCTTCTAAGTGTTCAATATCTAAAGTTTTAACTAAGTTTAATGCTTCTAATTCAAGTTCTAAAGTTTCAATTTCATCAGATGCTTCCGCAACTTCATCAATTTCTTGCCATAAATCACCCACGTTCGGATGATATATAGACAAAAGCTTTTGTAAAGCTTGCTGTTGTCTTGGTACTTCTAAAACTCCATCTAAAAATGTAACATGCCCCAATGTAACGTACCCCTCTTGTTCGCCTACAAACAAAGATTTTTGATTGGTAGCATATCTTATTTCTTTATTTTCACCAGTATTTTCATCAAACCAAAATAAAGGTTTTCTTAATGTATGCTTAGACTGAATTGTCCAGCTTATTGGTGATCTATTTTGCGATAGAACATATACTCTATCTTTTATTTCCCACCCTTTTTCAGGGTCGGCTATTCTTTTTTTTGCTTGTGTAGTCATAATATAATATAATAAAATTAAAAAAGAGGGTAAGGGCAGCCAAAGCCGCCCATCCTCTAGTAATAATTATGCTTTAAATAATACAAAGTTATTAGCACCTTGTACAATTAAACATCTTTCAGATAAGTAGTGCATTCTCATTTCATCAATTGGTGATGAAGAAGCGCCTCCCACAGATCCAGTAACCCAAGACTTCATTTTTCTATTTTCAGTCTCAGAAGCTCTATAACGTATATGTAAGAAAGGTCTTTTAATGTTTTTTCCAAGAACTTGGTCATATACCGTTGAGGTACCAGCCGGAACTAGCACACCTTCAATGTCTTTAAAACCACCTCTTGTTGAAAAATCATTTAGATATTTCCAATCAGTTTTGTAAAAATCATAAGAACCTCTTCTGTATCCAGTAAATCCTAGATTAAGAGCCATATCCTCGCTATTGTTAAATACACCGAAAGAAGTACCTCCAGAGTATCCACCATTTTGTTGTGCAAGAATATCGTCAATTTCTAAAGAAAGATCTCTTCCTAAGAAAAGCATATTTTCTTCAATAGCACCCTGCTTATCTAGTTGCTTAAGAACAGCATCAAAATCAGTTAAAGCACCACCTGAAACTTGCGCGCCAAAGTCAGAGTATACATTACCTCTAGCCTCAACAGCTTCAAAAAATCCTTCAGTACCTTTGGCTGTAGCCGTAATACCTGAATCATAAAAGTCTAGAGTAGCTCCAGTGTTCAATTGCTTGACGCCTTCAACCATAGACATTTCTAAATAGTCTTCCCAGCGTAGCCTGTTTTCGTGCTCAGACTTTAGATACCATAGGTACCCAGAAGCCCCATTTTCAGAAGTAACTTCAATCCAACCAATCTGAGCAGTATCAGAACCATTAATTGAATAGTGCTCCTTAAGAATAATAGGAGAGTTGGTAAATGTAGCGTAGCTAGGATCTAGCTTTTCGTTAAAGTTACCAGTACCTTTTGCAAATTCAGATCCATAAGCAAGAGCTGTGAATCTTTGTGCAGTTGTAATTGCAGGCACACCTCCTAAAGATTTAACTTGGAAATATTGTCCGCTTACATTAGTTACGATACCTTTTATCATTGCCCCAGTTCCACCTACAGCTGAAGTAGCTGAAGATTGAGCTTGAATCATTACTGTTTGTCCTTTACGGAAATTAACAGCAGTAGTTCCTTGAGAAGTAATACCTAAACTTGTTGGCTGTGCAGTTGGAACAAAAAAGTTTCCAACGTTACCACCTGTAGTTACAGCATTAGCCGTGGCAGGAGTAGTTCCTGTGGTAGGCATTGTGCCAGCATTACTTAAATAAATGATATTTGCATATCTTGTGTGCAATCTACCTTGCTCAGTCCAAATGATTTGGTCTGAAGTAGATGGCATCTCCGCTGATACCATACGAAGAAAAGAACCTATAGATCTGTTTCCATATCTTTCAACTTCTTGTTCGTATACATCAGGTAAAAATTGTTGTGCCCACTGATTAAATGAGCTATCTGTAAAATCAATATAGTTACCAGTATAAAGAGCTTTGCTTTGAGTTGGTTGCAAAGCTGCTGGTATTCCACTTGTAAAAGCCATTTTTTAAATTTTAAAAATTATTTATTCCATTTTATGCGCAACCTATTTGAGGAATCGTTTTCAACAACTCTAACTTTACTATTTGGGTTTTGCACAGCAGAATTGTCGCTGCGGGGGCTCATATCAATATTTTTAGATTTTTTTACTGTTTCTTTTATAGCATCGGCACGGCCTTGCTCATAAAAATGGGCTGCTAATTTATCAGCATTCCTTCCAGCAAATAAAGCTTTATGATAATCACCAACTTTTTCCATTTCACCTTCTTTATTTAAATAAGGCTTAATAAAATTGTCAATTGTTGATTGAGCTGTTTTTACTCTTTTTGTATCGTCTACTTTGAACCTATATTTTTTCTCTCCAACTTTAAAGTCAAAACCTTTGAATTCTTCACTAAAGAAATTATTTGTTCTAGTATCAAATGTATTTTTTAATTTTTCTGCTCTTTCCTGTATTTTAGTTGCTTCGTTATAAAAGTCTTGAGCTTCTTTGTATTCTTCAGGTACTTCATTTTGCTTTCTTAACTTAAGATCTGCATAGTATTTTTCCTTTGAATCATTAAAATGCTTTTGAGCTTTATATAATTCTTCTTTAAATGCTAATTGTTTTGCTTTAATTTCGGAAGGTTCTGCAACCTCTTCATCATAAGCAAAATCTTTTTGCATTAAAAAATTAATATCCTCGTTGTTTAAATGAGGTTTATTATTTTTATAATATTCATAAACTAATGTGGTATTATCCATTTTAGAATAGTCTCTATTAAGATTAACATAATCTTCTAAAGTACCATTCGTATCTTGCATAAACTCTACTAGCTTTTGAACATCTTCTGGGTATTCGCTTGTTTGTACAACATCTTGTTCAACATCTTGTACAATTTCTTGTTCAGATTCTTCTACAATTTCTAACGCTTCTTCTTCTTTTTCTTCACTTTGTTCGGTAAGCTCTTCAATGCTTTCTTGCTCGTTTTCTTCACGAACTTCTTCGCTAGCTTCGGATTCGTTGCGTACAGATACCTCATCTGCGCTTTGCTTTTCACTGGCATTAGTTTCTTGTGTTGGTGGAGTATCAATATTCACGCGGTATACACCGTCATCTTGAAACCCATAGTTAGAATCTACTTCTCCGCTTTCAACTGCTTGATCTAGTACAGCGGTTTCTTTTTCTTGTGGTGAGGTTTCTTCTTTAGCCTCAACCGTTTTTACTTCAATGCTTTCTTCCATAAGATATAATATAATAGTTTAATTTATTTTGCTTCAAACCTAGAAAGGTCAAACCCTCCTAATACGTCATTGCCTTTTGACTCAAATGACTTTTTTGGTTTTTCTGTTTTAGGTGGCCCAGCTATAGAACTTACTGATATTTTTTTATCAGCAATTCTTTCTTGCGTTTCAGATTGTTTTTCAACTAATTCTTTTTGCGCAGATAATTCTAATTCTTTTAATTTTACGTTAAGATCATATTCAAATTGCATAAGCTGTTTTTTCGTTTCAGCTTCAAATTGCATTTTTTTAATATTTAATTCGTTTTCAGCAGTAGATATTTGAATAGCAGAATCAGCTTTAACCTGAGCGGCTTGTGATTTTGCATTTTCAATACCAATTTGAGCCTCCCCCTGTGCCTGTGCTTGAGCTACGGAAGCTGCTTGAGCAGCTTGCTGGTCTACAGCTTGTTTCTTTAATCTTCTAAACTTAAGTAGCTGATTGGCTAGTTTAATGTTCCTAACTTCTCTTATGTCAATAGCGTCTTCTAAAAATATGCTCTGTTGCGACAAAGCCATTTGTATATTAGCTTCTAAAGCTGCTTTTTCATTTTCGTCTGGTTGCAGATCTAAAAATATTCCAAAATCATGCAAATGTAAATTATTTAACTCCTTTAAAGAGCCCACAGAAAATTGGCCTAAACTTGTTATAAATGCATCTCTTGTCGGATGAAATTCTAATACGTCTTTAAATCTTGTTGATATGGCTTCGGCTAAAGTAATAGTAATAAAAAGACTAGAGTCTAATATATGTCTTGTAGCAACATTACTATTAGCAGCCGCCATTTTTTGTACACCAACTAATGCTTTAGGGTCAGGATCAGAACCATCACGCGCTTCATTAAGCCCTGTAATGTCTCTTATCATTTGTAAATATTGGTTGTATGCACCAATTAATAACTGCACTTGATTACCACCGCCACCGGGTAATTCTTGTATTGGCACTTTGCCTGGATTTGGGTCTCCTTCAACAGTTAATGATCTACCAATAATAGATCCTGTTTGAAAATACATATTTAATGCCTCTTGAGGATTATAACTGGTACCATTACCTAAATCAATTTCAGCTAAACCATCTGCATCTATATAAACGCCTGATGGTGTCATTCTTTGTATTGCTTGCTGTAATTTTAGATGTGTTAATTGTATTAAATCTGCATAAGGTGTCATTTTTGAAACAAGAGAATCAATTTTGCCTTTATATATTCTAGGTGCTGACACTATGTAATTCATTAATACTTTATTAGCATTCGAATGCGGCCTTACCATATTAGTTGCTTTTTTCCACTTTAATAGTTTGTTAGCTCCCAATATATAAACTCCTTCGTATATTACTTCTTGTGCTCTTGCTACTCTTTCAAATCTTGTTCTTTTATCTTTTGGTGGATCAAATGAATCATCTTTTTCAATGGCTTTTTCAGCCCCTGAAGACATTTCTTTTATTTTATAAACGTTTTTTTCCCATGTTTTCCAATTAAAATATAAAACTGTTGCAATATTACTATCATAGTTTTGATTTTCTCCTACATTATAACTCGTATTGTAGTTTTGGTAGCTATTGCTTTTTTTAGCAAGGTCTCCAATTTCTTCATTTGATAGTTGAGGAAATTGTTTTTTAAGCTCGTTTATTTTTATTGTTTTTACCTCTCCAAAATAATAACAATCTGAAAAATAAGGGTCCTCTGTGTAAGACCATATTAAATTTGCAGGATCAACGTAATCTAATTTTATGCCGTCTGTATTATTAAAAGAATGTTTCGCCGCACCAATACCTAGTACAGCAATATCATAATCAATTCTAGGTTTTATATAGTCGTATTTGTTTTGATTGAATATATTATCTATAGCTTGTTCTTCTGCTATTTCAATTCCTTGTTTGTAATTAAGCTGCATAAACAAATCCAACTCTTCTGTTGATCCAGGTAGTTTTTCTTTCTCTATGTTTCTTACGTTAGCCCCTAATTGTTGTTCAATTAAATCCAACATAGAGTTAGTATTCATGTCTCTTTGAATACCCTCTACATATTGAGTTCTTTGTCCTGTAGAAATAGGGTCTTCACCAACGGCTCTAACGTTATACAACCTGTCTTGCATGCCATTAACTACAATGTCTACAAATTTGGGCACAATAGGTACAGGCTTCCAATCTAAATTAAGATATGACAAATCGCCATTTATAGCAAACTCGTCTTTATACTTTCTAATTGACTGCTCTCCTCTTGCATAAAGTCGTAGCTTATGGAAATTGTCTTTTAATTCGTAGTACCTACCTTGATTACCATTACCGCTATTAAACCACTCCTGCTCTATAGCTGTGGCTACCGCGGTACCGTATTCAATACTTCTTTTCTCAGAGTCAGAAACGGCCTGACTAGGGAATTGAGAATACTTATTTTTTATTTTTGCCATATTTATTTAATTAGCATACTTCTGCCACCTTCATTCTTATACTTAGAGAATGAAAAATTTAGTTTTTTTGTTGTTTTTTCTTGCCGAGGTCTATATAGATGTTTTCTGCAAGCCATTATAGCTAGCCCACTACTTATAGATGCGTCGTGAGCCGTACGCTTTGAAATATCAAATTTAGCCCAATCTTCTAATGTTCTTTGAAAATGCATATTACCGTGGCTTTCACCTTGCTTGCCCACGTTTTCTTCTATGTAAGATTCTATAGCAGCTGCGTGGGCTTGCTTTATATCTTCTGATGTATTAGGTATACCGCCTAATTCTATTTCAGATTTAGACAATGCGCCGCGAAGCTTATCAGGGCGATTCATAGAGAAGCCTCTATAGCCTCTTCTTTTTAAATGATATAATAATCTTGGCTTATTGTTTTCAGCTAATATAGGTAACCCATAAAAAGCTATTGCCATAAGCACATCTTCAAAAAATATTTCTGCAGTTTGGGGCCTAGCAACGTATTCTAAAAAAATTTTGCTGCTAGGGAAGTCTGGATTCATAGAAAAAGTTGTTAACCCGTGCAATGCTCCATTAGAGCCACCCCCACCAACAGTTCCTGATATATCATAAGAGTCACAGCCAAAAGCTCCAAACCCGTCATTACCAGGATATTTAATACCATTTTTTTCAATAATATTATTTCTTAATTCTTTTTTTGGTAACCAACTAACATAAAATCTTCCATTTTTTGTAGGTGTCCAAATTACTTCTGTATCTTTTATACCGTTTTTCCAAGAAAAACTTCCTCGAGCAACATAACCTTTTAAAGTCATTTCTTCATTATGATCTATTTGCTCGTATATTTTTGTTAAATTAAATAAAGAATGCAATGTCTCATCCCTAAAAGCGTGCTTTTCGCTTCTAGGAAATTGTCTGTAATATTCATTTAATGCATCCGCATCATTCTTTAATCCTTCTACTTCATTTTCCCAGTGTTCAATAACTCCCGCACGAATGAGGCTTCCATCAATTCCTTCAACCGGAGATGATGGTGTTTCGAACACAGGGTATCCATACTTATTAATGAACCCTTCGTAACCCCATTCCATAGGTATGAACAAAGAATATAATCCACTTGAAGTCTGTCCATTTTTATTTCTTTTGTCAACATCTGAATTATAATATAATTTTTTAAAATTATCTCCGCCCTTGTCTAGTGCGTTAGATGTAGATCCCATCATACATTTGCCAACTACTCTAGCTCCTAGCCTTAAACAAGTTTTAGTTACTCTCCAGTTGTTTAATATATTATCGGGTCTTTCCCATTTACCGGATTCATCATGAACTAATAGTATTAGTTTTTCTCCATCATAACTATTATCTCCCGTATTTTTCCAGTCAATTGTTGTATCTAAACCCTGCCCTAATAATTCATCATCTGATTCTTTAAACGAATTTCTGGTTAATCTTCTTGATGGTAACTTGTAAGACAACTCTGTTTTTGGCCTTTCCATACCATCTTGTATGGGTTTAAAAAAGAATGGATAATTTACCGAGATCGGTACAACCTTGTCGGTAAACATTTTTTTCGCATCAGCACCTGTTTTTGATAATATACCGAACCTCGAGTCTCTTGACGTCGTAGCCACATTAACAGTTTCTGATGATGCCATGAAGCTAAAGCCAGACCGTCTATTCTTGAGGTAGCACATTCCGTAACACCTATAGTCCGCTTTACAAGCTTCCCAAAAGTAATAGAATATTCTGTTCGCCTGCCTAAATTCGGGCGCACCCACGTCAATCTTTGTCCAGTTGAGGTACATATAGTGTGACCCTGTAATGTAACACGGTTCACCGTTGCACATGAACCAATACCCATCATTCCTATGATTAAACTCAGCATCAATATATTTATAGTATTGCTCTTTAGTTTGCTCTGGGTGGTTTTTAAATTCATGTATTGATCTTATTCTTTTTAAAGATTCTGGTCTTTCCCTTCTTATAAATACTTGATCTTCCGCTTTTAGCTTTTGACCATCTATTTTTCCAGGGGTTTGAGGTATTGCTATCTTAAGACCTTGAACCTCATATATATCTCCGATTGTACCGTCTTTACTTATAACTACGCAGTCTAAATCATTTTCGTAGCCGTACTTATATTTTTTAAGTCTATTTTTTTTTCTTACTTCTTTAGTATCGAGGTGATCTCTGGTAATGCTATAAAGTGATTGTTTATACATTATTTTATTCTATCTTCTACACCTAAAAATTTTATTTTGTCTTCAGATTTTTTGTTTGATGACAACTCTTCTATTTTTTCTATAATCTTAAATGAGTCTTCAATTGCAACCCATTTAGCTTGAGCAGCTATTTTTGCTTTTTCAGGTTCTAACTCAACTAAATTAATTTTTTGTTTTATAACTTTTTCAAGCTCAACCAAAGCAATTTCTGCTGCTTCAATTACTTTTTTCCTTAGATCCATATTTTACTGTAACTTGATTTGATAAAACTCTATATAATTTTTTATTGTCTACATTAAATTCATATTCTGAATCTGGAGTAAACCCCACCACGTCTCCTATAGACAGCCCTAATGAGCTTAAATATCTGTTGCTATACACAAGCTCTCCAAATAATTTACGTTCTCTTAGAACGCTCCATTTTGAATCGTCTTTTATAGGTTTTACAAAACAATAGCTGTCTAGACACTGCCAATCATCATTTCTTTTGTAAGCATATATTTGATCAGGAGATACTGTATATTGATCTTCTGTTATAAAACTAGAAGAATTTTTTTCTTTACCATAAAGGTCAATCCATCTTCTAAAAACATTGTGATGTAATAAGACCTGATCTCCTTTTTTTAGCTCTTGAGTGCCAAGCATGGGAACAGAAATAACTTTGCCTATTCTATTAGTATACATGAAATCTCTTTCAGATATTTCTGTATTTAGTATAAGATTTTTATCTTTTACTTTAGTGGAATTGTTATATCTATTTTCAGAATATATAATATAATTGTAAAGTGATCGCATTAATAATCTAAATTATATTCAACCGACACCGCCATGTTTGAATTAAAATGTTTCCACGGAAGTATCTCATCATTTTTTTTAATAAATATTTTGTATGTACCTTCTTCTTCTAGTATGTCAGATATTGTGTGACCACCGTAAACTTCTTGCCCAACTGAATAATGCATTGCCTCATTCTTATAATCTTGACCAATTGATATTTTTCTAATTAATTTCATTTAATTTATTTTAGTATGTCCATAAAGTTGTATCAGGTGCGCCTGGATAGCCTATACCTAAATGTATAAAACCTTTTTTCCGACTAACGCCTATCCTAGTAAAACCAACTTCCATTGCAGCTTTAACCAATCTAAATGTTTTCTCGCCCCCAACACTTTCTATATCTACAGCGGCTCCATAGGCATGTTCACCTGGATTATTCTTTGCGGCTTCAATAGGGTGGTCTGGGCTTCTATATGTTGATGTTAATTTTATAGGGTTGCCATATACTTCTCTTAGTCTGTCGAGCATTTTAAGAAGCCTTTCATCCATCATTTCAAAACCGTTAAATTCAGATTCCTCAAAGTATTTCATTTTTTATTTCTATCTTTTAATTTAATATAAATATTCATCCCTGTATATAGTATTGTCATAACTAATACTACAGTTTGCAACAGGGGGTTTATGTTAGGCATAGTTGAAAATGCTACCGCCCCGACATTTAAGCCGTAAATCTTTAAGTCGCTCATTTTTGATGTTTACTGTTTCCAAATACTTTTTCTACTCCACGCGAACCGAAATAGCCACCTATGACAATAGTAAGTAAACCTGTAATTGAATCTAAAGGATAGCCCATATACCATCCTGCTACATAACTTACAGTTAAAAATACTAAAGTTAAAGGACGAACATTTGCCGCTAGCCATGAACCAGAAGTTGCGTCGGCTACCCAGCGTTTTGTTGTACCATCTATTTCAGCTCTTTCAATATCTAATTTTTTAAGTGCAATTTTTTTATCGCCCTCTGACATATCAGAGCCGCCTATAATAGCTTGTATTACAGAGCCTACAGGCGTGTCGCCTGCTATTGCGCCAACGACGTTAGGAATCTTTTCTAACAAGAATTTCCCAACGCCGGTATCTTTAAAACGTTTTTTAGCCATATTTAATTTTATTTAAATGCCATGTATAAATAAGCAACATTATTTTGATTAAATCCAATAGTATTATTTTTAAGTTCAAACCCATTAGATAAAAAATCTACATTATAATTTGTGCTTTCTATTTCCGCTAGGCTATCATTGGGAAATAAACCATCATTTCTAGGATTTGTTGTACTTCTTTTATTGTCTAATATATACCAATATCCTGCTGCTGATGTCGGTTTAAACATTACCCATGATGGCTCAAACCCCGTAGTAATTATTTTGCCACTGGTAGCCCCGCTGCCGGTATAAGTCCCTATCTTACTATATCCTGCAACTGAATGCCAACAATAATTAATCATATCATAGTTAGTCCACCCCCAGTTGTTTATTGTAGTAGAGTTTGCTGAAAATCTTACAGGGTTGTCTGGCGCAAAAGCTTGTGTGTTATTTAATTTTGCATAATCCCAAGTGCCTGTACCATCTATATTAAATAATACATACCAATCAACACTACTGCCTAAGCCTTTTTGAATAATTATCTGAGGGGCTTGGCTCAATCCATGTCCAATAGTATCAGAATAATTAGACGTACCTGTATTTCGTACTATCGAGAACCCCGCTGCTGAATTAGCAGACACTGTGCTTGCAATAGATGGAGTAGAGCCTGTAATTGAATTTACTCCGATATTGACCGCATCGCCTCCGCCTTTCCAATTCCAAGATACATATTCACCGCCATTTCTATTAACGCCATTATTAGCTGATGTAGGAGTAAAAAATCCGTTAGCTTCTACAGAAGCAGGAGCTAAATCACCACTAGGATGGGTTGAATAATTATATTGTGCATCAGTTAAGTCTGAATATATAGCGTAATCAAAACCTCGAACACTGTCATATAGCTGATGACTATTTACACCATTCCTTTCTTTAAACCAGATTAAATCTGGCTCAAATCCTACATTAGAGATATAATCAGTTGCTCCTGTGCCATCATACAACACCGCCTTAAAGTTAGACGTATCTACTTCAGGTTTTTCGTTATAAAGTTGTGTTACGTTAGAAGCACTAAGGGCAGAACCAAAAATTCTTACTTGGTCTAAATCGCCATTAAAATACTTGTATCCACCTCTTTGAAAGCCAATAAAAATATCTTCAGTACCACCCTGTCCAATAGTTGCACTTCTTGAATGTGTACTATCTAAAGAGCCATTTATATATATTTTTGATTCTGTAGCTGCTCTTGTATAGACTATATGTGTCCAAGTATTAGCACTAATAGTTCCTGTTGATGTATGCGTATTATCAGCACTACCCCCCTCTAATGCTTTAATATTTCCGCCACTAACATAAAAGATAGTACTTCTCAAACTTGCGGTTGTGTTATGCCACTTTGAGATAATAGCTTTATCGCCACTAATGTTATCTACATTTACCCAAACAGAAAAAGTATGCGATTCCGAAGAAAAATCTATTGGTGTTGTATTTGTAGCAGGAATAGATATATAACTACTACTCCCATTAAATACCGCAGCTTGCCCGAAGCGTCCGAACCTGTACTCAATGTTAGAGTCTGTACCATCGTTAGTCCCTGCAAAATCCTCAGAACTGTTGTCCAATTTGTAGTAAGCAGCATTGGTAACAGGATAAGCATTGTTAGTTGTTGTAGCTGTATGAACACAGGCAATCTCTCCGCTTCCGCTATTATAAAGAGTGTTTATTTCCGTTTGGCCCAATGCTTTAGAAAATATACGAACTTGGTCTAAGTCGGCATTTAATTGATTATTGGCACTTGCAGATCCAATAGTATTCCCACCGCTGCTTGCGGCCCAAGTATTAGCTTGATTATCACTTACTATTAAACTCCCATCAACATATAATTTTCTATTTCTTGTATTACCAGAGCTTACGTATTCATCTGTAACTACCACATGATGATAATTGCCGTCGGCGTAAGAGTTAGGAGTAATAATCCAATTATTTCT
>Ga0209337_1001058_pt1 | contig 21327 bp, 22 predicted proteins | sample LinPmetageLP53_FD_184044 | JGI IMG/M metagenome (GOLD analysis project Ga0209337, IMG submission 184044) | Marine viral communities from the Pacific Ocean - LP-53 (SPAdes) (version 2) | ecosystem: Environmental > Aquatic > Marine > Oceanic | place: Pacific Ocean | collected 2010-02-08 | reverse complement strand
AAGCGCGCAGTGCGCGCTCGGAGAACAGGGGGGTACTTTCCAAAGTGCTGTAAGAATTGCTCAGAATTACTTCCAGGACAAATGACTATTCACCAACAGCTTGAACAAGCATCGCCGAGCAGCGCCAGCGCCTCGGCGGAGGAGGTGGATATGTAGATGATTATTAATATTAATCCATAAGACTATAAAATCTAAAAAAAACTTCTTGTGAAGTTAAAAAATAAATTATAAAAATTGATTATAAAAATTGAATTGCTATCCATTATATTAAAGTGATTACAATGGATAGCAAATCAATTCACTGTCCAATTCACTGTCCAATTCAACAATGGACGTTGACAATGAATGTAATGGCAGATAATCTAATTGAATATAATACAAAAGAAAATAATACTGGGCAAGATAATATGGAACAATATAAAGAATCTTGTGCTATTTGTATTCCAGGGGCCTCTGGTAAATGGAACAACAATCTACCGGATGTTCTACTGAAATATTGCCGTGTTATTAATGTTCCACCTAGTTATCAAAAACAGACAGGAGACATGCGAGAAGACACAGTAAAAAACCTTGTTGAATCTAATTCTGACAGTGATATCATTGCGATTGGTCATAGTGAAGGTGGTGCACGTCTAATGCGTCTTATGGAAGATATTAGTATTGCGAAAAATATTAAAGCACTGATTCTTATCAGTCCAGCATATTCTGTTAGTAATATCAAGACTGATATTACTAAACTTGTTAATAATCTTATTGAAATGAATATTCCTGTGTACCTCATTGATGCTGAACACGGATTTGGCGGTTCATTGCCTTGCTGGCGATGGTCTACACGAGTAAAATTTAAAAAGAACTTCGTAAATCTATCATCCTTTAGTAAGCATATTATGATTAAGAATTCAGAACATCGATTTGTAAATAAAAAAGAATCTGAGGAATTGATTCATAAAATCCGTTCATGGATTACAAAGTTTAAAATTAACTAATACGATTTAATACAATTTTAATACATTTTTAATATAACTTTAATACATTTTTAATATAACTTTAATACATTTTTAATATAACTTAATAATAATACAATTGTATTATATATGGAGCATTATTTAAGAAAGCATTCCCAGGTATATCGAAAAAGACATTTTTTAAAAGATAAGATGAACAAAGACCTTAAGAAAAGAAATAATTTAAAAGATGCTTTCGGAAGAAAAAATACCCTTAATAGCAAAGAACTACATAAAATGACTGTTAAAAATATCAGAGAAAAAGTTGTAAATAAAGACAAAAATAGATATCAGGGGTCAGGCAAACTTAAGAAAGATGATTTAATAAATTTTATTATAAATAAACAAGTTACAGAAGAGAATCGTAAAGGTGGTTTTGATTATGCTGGTTTATTAGAAGAAATGAATGATAATTGTCTAAAATTAAAGTCTCATAAAATCAAATCATATTTAGATATTTGTGCTGCACCTGGTGATTATTCAGATTATTTATCAAGAACTCTCAAATGTAAAGGTGTTGGAGTCACACTACCAGTAAAAGATGGTGGTATGGAATTCAATTATAATTTAAAGAATTATAATTTGGTTCATTTAGACGTTATCAAAGAATATGATAAAAATTTTTCATCTGAGAAGTTCGATTTTATTGTTTCGGGATGTTTAGATATGACACATATCAAGAAAAAACCATTCTATGATATAAATTTATGGCTTTCTACTATCCTATTGGCATTTCTGAATCTAAAACCAGGAGGAATATTTGCCTTTAAAATTAGTTTAAAATATATTAATTTGGCCTCAAATGTAATGTTTTTATTTGAACAATTTTTCGATTCTATAAAAATATTTAAATCAACAAAAGCAATTCCTTTTCGTTCAATGTTCTATGTTATCGGATATGGGTTTAAAATGAACAATGATTATTTTCCTTTATTAAAAGAGATTTATAGAAACTATAATGAAGAATCAGATGATACTGATATGAAAGATTTGAAATTTAAAATGATTTTTGAAGATACAAATATAATGAGGCAATATATGAAAATGTTTGAAGATGTATTTCAAACACAGATTAAAGGGATTCAGGAAATTATATGATTTAATCCATAAATAAGAATAATTTAGGATAATATTGTTTATTACCTAATTTTAAATCATAAGTATTATTATCTTTGTTATAATCTATAAATTTCTTTTTATGTTTAAAAATAATATTTGGATTTTTTATTATTTTATTATAAAATAATTTTCCATATTTATCAATTACAAAACGACTAAAATGGTCGGCTACTGAATCAGTTAAATAAGATAATTCATGCTCGTAATTATCAAATGTAATTATTTTATCTGAAAGAGTTGCATAATATTTTAAATATATACTTTCTAATTTTTTCAAATGATTTTTTGTTAATGATCTTAATATTTTTTTAAATTTGCTATTTGATAAAATAATAATTTGCCAAAAATACTTATGAGTAATTCTATATTTCTTCATATTATATGATTATATGATTATATAAATATAATTAATTATTGCCCAGATTAACATAGCTACTATTAATGATAAATATCTTGAGTTTGTCGAAATTAATAATACATATTGAACTACTGCAGCTATTAATAATATTAAACAATTAACTGAATAATTATATGAGTAGTTCAAAAGATTATTATCTAATATTAATATAGTTGCTAATAATCCAATTGGAAATGCTGCAATAAATGATGAATATTTAATATCTACATATGTGCTCAAATATTTAATTAACACAAATAAAATACCACCAAATAAAAAAAGAAAAATATAATTTATTAATGAATTGTTCATATATAAATTAGAAATATTAAATAATCTATTATTTTTTGATATTTCCAAATAGATTCTATTTGGAAAAGTGGTTCGATCACGTTGGTCTCGGCGGGGCTTGAACCCGCGACCTCGGGCTCATAAGACCCGCGCTCTAACCAACTGAGCTACGAGACCATCCCCACTAAATAATAATAACTTTATTTCTTTAAATGAATTATTTTACGTTTTTAAATATTTAATTTAAAATTTATTATATGAAATGAGTAATAATCAATTAAAAATAATTGCCTTAATTCCAGCCCGTTGTGGTTCTAAAGGAATTCCCCATAAAAATATAAAAGGATATCATAATTTCCCTTTAATTGTTCATTCTATTAATATTGCGAAGAATTCTAGTTATATCACCGATATTGTTGTTAGCACAGATAGTAATGAATATAAAAAAATAGCAGAAGATAATGGTGCCAATTGTCCTTTTTTACGACCATCTGAAATTTCTAGTGATTTATCGACTGATTATGAATTTATTAAGCATTATGTAGAATGGATGCAAAAGAATGATAATGAAAATATTCCAGATTTAATTGTTCAATTACGTCCAACTTATCCAAATCGTAACATATTTGATCTGAATAAATGTATTCAAAATATGATTGAAAATGAAGAATATTCTTCGTTAAGAACAGTTATTCCATATGAAAAAAGTCCATATAAAATGTATTTAACAAAAGATCATATTTTAAAACCATTATTTGAAGAAGTTAATGGTTTAAATGAGCCATATAATAGATGTCGTCAAGATTTACCAACTACTTATTTACACAACGGTTGTATTGATGTTATTCGAACATCTTCATTTATTAAATATAACAGTATTACAGGTCCAAAAATTTATGCATACATTATGGATAAAGAGGAAGTTAATGATATAGATAATTTAGAAGATTGGGGAAAATCCGAATTAAAATTCAAACAATTATTTGAATAATAAACGCTTTCTGATAACTATTTTATTCTTATATATTCATTTATGAATCATTTAATTCTTTTAATAAATACACAATATAAGTCTCTAGATTAACGATGACTCTACTTTTATTTATAAGATGTTCATGATAAGCAGTATTTTTAATTATGTTATATTTTTTTTCATACGTAATGTCTTCATTTTTGATTAAATTATCTAATAAGTATTTCATTATTATTTGAGGTGAATTATCTGTTTCTAATAATTTTAAAATAATACTATTAAGTATACATATTTTTTTTACCAATGGTTTTTTTGAATATAATTCTTTACATAGAAATTCTAAAGATTCATTAAAATTTATAGTATATCTGATTTTATAAGTTTTAGATTCTATTTTTATAAATAAAATATATAACAATTTTTTTATAGAAATAATACCCATCAAAGTTGCGCTTTGAATTATCTTAATCATATTTTGCTTATTCACATTTAATATACTCTTTATAAAATTAAATCCTTCATCTTCTGTAATTATTGGAATCCTAATACACAAACACCTACTTCTAATAGGATGAATTATTTTTGATATGGAACTACTATGTAAAATAAATCTATTATTAAAAGATAGTTTTTCTATAATTGTTCTGAATCTTAACTGATATTTCTCATTTAATAAATCAAAATTATAAATAACAACTACTTTATATGTCGAATTAACAATTGATGAAGTTGAAGTATATTCTTTAATTAAGTCTATTAATATTTGTACATTTTTATTTATAGTTTTAATATTAAGATCTAAATGATAATCAGAATGATTACAATGTATAATCTTATTTGATAACGAAAAATCATACGATTTTATTTTGATATTTTTAAATATATTTCCCAATAATAAATTAATTAATACTGTTTTGCCTTCATGTCCATAAAAAATCATATTTTGAATATATTTCATATTTTTAATAAAATGTATCCTATCTCTGTGTAAAATGCTATCTTCTATTTTAGATGGTATTTGTGCTTCACTAAATTTTATAAAATCCATATTATTAATTATTATTAAATATTTAAAACATTTTCATTTTTTTTAATACTTTTAATACTTTTAATACTTTTAATTTTTACTTATAGATTTAAATTATACAGTGTATCAGCACAATTATTCAAATTTAAATAATCACCGTCATTTGTGTAATAATCTATAAATATTTTAAACTTTATTTTGTTAATAATTTCTCAGTTGAATAAGATTCAGTTGAATAAGATTCAGAGGAATTATTATTGAACGAGGTGCCTCATCCACCAAAAAGAGAAAAATAACTGCTCTTTTTTTTAGAACTTTTTTTTTTAGAACTTTTTTTTTTAGTTGGTTTTTGTTTTTTATGTGAATCTCTTATTTGCTTATCTGTCAAATATCTCTTACCAGATTTACTTCGAATATAGTTAGCACCAGATTTCGTAGTATAAACTACACGTTTTAAACCACTTCGCGTGATATAAAATATTTTCGGCATTATATATTTTATTATAATATTTTATATTAAAGTCAAAATTTCTTTTACAAGATTAGTTCTATATTTTTTAACCGTCTGTAATTTTTTTACATAAGCTAAATTACGTTTATAAGACATTAAATGATTCTTAAAATCAGGAAAATCTTCATAATCATCTTCTTCACTTTGTATACATTCTAAATATGTGTTTATAATATTAATTAAAATTGTATCTTCTATAAAATTATCAATGTTCTGTTTCCAGGATAGATTAAAATATTCTAAATTTTTTCCATTTTTTCGCAATGGAAAAACGGTATCGTCTTGTAAATAATATCTTTTAAATAATTCAACATCTTCTATGTAACTATTTTTATTTAAATTTGTTTTAATAATTGATTTATTAATATCAAAACCTTTTTTTAATTTTTCAAAATTAATTTGATTTTTAATTAAAGAATTTTTGTCTTGTTTATTTATAGTATTTTTTATATCAAATAATATATCTTTAAATTCAAATAACTGAGCTTTAATTACTGTTATTTCAGATTTAATTACTGTTATTTCAGATTTAATTACTGTTATTTCAGATTTAATTACTGTTATTTCAGATTTTAAATTTTCCATATATTAATATATATAATAAGAATTTTATATGCGTAAATAAAATTTTATATGCGTAATTAGAATAATATATTAATATTTTTTAATAATATAATATACTATAAATTTAATAAAATGGATGAATTATTACTATTAAAATTAAAAAATAATTTAAAAAAGACAAATAATACTATTTTAAATGAAGTAATTATACAGAATTATTTAACAAATATTAATTCTTATATGAAGGAACTTAATGAATTATTAGAAGATATTCAAACTAATAATATATCAAATATTGAAAAGAAGCAAAAAGAAATAGTGATTGAAAAAAAATCAATGGAACCATTTATTAGATATTTAATGATATATAATACATTTTTAACTAATTTACATAATTAATGTAAAAAAAATTTTTGATATGGATCATCTTTTTTTTTAGCACATTCTGATAATATTACTTGTTGTTTTTTATTATTATTTTTATCGTTTGACTTATTTCCTAAAGTAGCTCTATCTGTTAATCCACTTAGTGTTAAACACATATTCGATTTATCACTTTCACTTGTTCTAAATTCATTATCATTCGTATAATTAAATTCCGAATAGAATTTTTGTTTATCGCTTTTATTATCATTTGTATTACAAACAAAAACCTCTTTATTATCATTATAACAAATGCCATAATCACTTTCTATGGGTTCATCTGTTTTTCCGCTAGTTTCTTTCATATATGCTGTCTTAATTTGATTTTTTTGTGTATATTGCCATCGTTCTTTATTTGTTAAAATAAAGAAATCTTTATTATCTCTATCAGATTCTTTATTTTTAGATAGAGGTGGTCTCAATACAACAATACTATTTAATGGCTGGGATGTATTTATATTAGGAATTGATATCGGCTGTGTCGGATTTCCTTGGCAATACAGACCTTGATATGAACTTGTTTTATCACCAACATCTCCTTTTGGTCCTTGTGGTCCTTGTTTACATTTAATCTTTTCTAATTTCTCATTTACTTTAGCATCAATAAACTCGCCATATATTTTTTGAAGTTGGGTTTTGATTGCTTTACTTATTAAATTTTGAATCTTATTTTCACTATTTTCACTATTTTCAAGATGTTCAATACAATTTTGGCAATATAATCCCACAACTACTAAAATCAATATACATAATAATAATTTATGTTTCATATATAAATTATAATTATAATTATATTTTATCAAAACATATTATATAATGAAAAAAGATAATTTGATGATGTCTATAATTATCATAAATTTTATAATATCTGCATTGGTATTAATATATTACTTTTATATTTTGAAATATATTAATAAACTCAAAGACAATGAGATATGTGATAAATTAAATTATCCTTATCTAAACATATTTTATGGAATTATTATTATTATTATAGTATTTTTAGTAATATCATTCGTAATAAAATTTCCGTTCGTTCAAAGATTATTTGGTATAAATTCTATTTCTTTATTAAATTTAATAATTAAATATGGTATACTAATTATTATAATTTCATTATGTTTTAATACATTCATTGTAAAACTATTATATGATATAGGTAATCAACCAAAATGTAAAGATATATATCCTAACTTCAGAATATTTATATATATAATAGCTTCAATAGACGTGATTTTAAATTTAATGAATTTATATTCAGCATTAGTTTTAAAACCATTGTCTAACAAAGAACTAAAAACTATAAAGAAATATCTAAAGAAATCTAAAAAGAAATCTTAAAAAAATTAATCGTTTTCTGTAATATTAATTTCTTGTACTGTTTTTTTTCTTCTGTATCGAATTATCGAAGCTGTTGTATAAATAAGTCCATCTAACATTTCTTCTAATGCCATAAGCTCCCAGTCATCGTCTAATGTTCCAAAATCTTGCGTATTCTGATCTACTCTAACACCGTGCATATATTTTTTTATACCAATCTGCATTCGTTCTTTTAATAATTTCAGAATTTCCGAGTTATCATCATAATCTTCTGGTTTTTTAATAACTTCTATATTTTTTTCAACTTTATTAGTTTTTTTTTTACTATAGTTCGCAAGAAGATCTAATGTATCATCATCCATTTTATATTCTTTTAAAATATAATATTTAAATAATAATATTATATGATTAATCTTATTAAATAAAAAAATGATACCTTTTTTATATATTACTTATTATTAAATTGTATCAGTTATTTAAATAACTGATACAATTTGCCCAAGAGAGTTTGTAACATTCATTCTTTTATTATCCCCAACACGATAATAAAAGAATGGCGAATATCTCGAAGTCATGCAGGCAAGAGCGGTTTAAAAAGAAAATCCATAAGCATGATAAGTCTACCTTTTCCAAAGGAAAAGAAAGTAGCCATCACACAACCGTAGGGATGTAAACCCAGTGAAAAAAGGGAGAGTCTATCATCGAAGACTTGAAGGCAGCACACCCGGCTACTAGATAGCCAAATAAATTTAAACTCATACTCTAATTAATTCTCTAATATAAAAAATGATACCTTTTTTTTATATTATTTATTATTAGATTGCTTTCTTTGCGAACACACGGGAAGTAACATGCCTAGGTGTATATTATTATGTTCTTCCTCAACACGAAGATCAATAATAATATATACCGAAGTCGTGTGGGCCGACCATCACGATAAGTCTACTATCTTAAATTAGTAGCCATCCACAACATAGGGTGAAGACGAGTGACAATAATATCAACATCGGATATTATATTGATTCCGTACTTGAGCAACAAGAGGGCATAAATGCCTTGCTGAGCCGAATAATTTTAAAAATAAGAACATTACTATAAAAATGATACCTGATGCCTTCAATAATATGTATTCTAAATTGCTCTTCACGACTTAAACGACCACAATGGATACCAAATGTATGATTTGTATGGATGTGTCTGCGGTCGTCGGTCGCCTATGTTGCGACAAAAACGAGCACTACGTGTGTGATGACAAAGAGTGCCAGGAAGCCCTTCTGGGCCAAGCTCAGCAGCATAGCTTCGAGCTGTCCTGTAAAGTTATGGGCATCGAGTGCACAGGGTTATTTCCAAAGAATGAACTGAGAGAACTAGCAGAGAAGCTGGGGACTCCAGTAAATGAAGAAGAAACTGATGTGACGCCTCCACCGGCTACACTCGAACAGGAATTTTACAGCGTACTTACCTGTGGTAGAACTGTAATGTGCCCGGGTTGCCAGGCATTTACACAGAAAAACGACGCGTGTATGCACATGCACTGTGACAATTGTAGGACAAGCTTCTGCTTTTGCTGTGGGAGACCATCCGGCACTGCGCCAGGGTCTTGTCCTACGGGCACAGAACAAGGTGGTTGTGATGCAACCAATTGCTACCTAGAAAACAATCCCGGTTTTGGCCGAGACCAGCTCTGGCACGAGGTCCAGATGAATGGTTTTGGCCGAGGCCAGCCCCCGATGAATGGATTTGGCCGAGGCCAGCCCCCGATGAATGGTTTTGGCCGAGGCCATCTCATGAGGGGTGGTCTTGACCGAGGTCAGCCAAATGAACAAGCTTCATCTGGAAATATCGCTTTGGAGAAATTCTATCTCAAGCGGACTCTATGGTTTCTTAAGATATTCTACTTGTCCCTTCGCACGACATCGGAGATTATTCAGTTTGAGAGACTTGTCACGACAATTGACATTCAGGGTAAGTGCTACACAACTGTAGAAATTCTGGAAGCGAAGTCTCCGCTGTTCGGACAGACAAAAGAATGTGAAATTGAACTTCCAATGGAAACATTGAAAGTTGGTTACGCCACCGGGGCAGTTCTCACTCGCTTTAACGAATGGCTTGAAATACACGCTTCGTGTATGACGAATGCGCACCGCTTTGCGACTATCATTCAGAATCACTGGCGTAGTACAGCTGTCCGTAATCGTAATGATTATTTACAACATCATGCGTCAGACTGGAATCCACCATGCTCCACAAAATTTTGTAAAGCTCCCCGTAGCATCAACCCGCATACTTTGGAATTTTACGAGACTTGTTGCCGTTCTTGCTGTAATGTATGGAGTACTGAACTAAATACATCATGTGAGCCTCCGCGCCCCACCTGTACGACATCAGGCTGTAATCGACCAAGAGCACCAAAACGCCGTTCTAAAGAATTCCATCCCACATGCTCATTGACGTGCACTGAATCATTGCCTGGAGGTAAACTTGCCTACGAGGCTTATCGAAAGTGGATATCAGATCTTCGATCTCAGGGTTGAATCTTACGCGTATGTTTGTCAAACCTAGTTCTTTTGAACTAAAAATAATTTAATTAAATAAAGTTTTAAATAAAGTTTTAAATAAAAGAATAAAAAAATAAAAAAAATAAAAAAATAAAAAAATAAAAAAATAATTATAAAAATATAATACTTTATCTTATACTTAATTAACCACTACATCCTTCACAAACAGAACCATACTTTTCTTCTATCTGTTTAATTTTTTCAGGGTCAATTGTGAATTTCTGTGCTTCTGCTTTAGACTGTGTTCTCATATAATATGAACATGTTTTCAAACCATTCTTCCATCCAAAGAATAATGCTTTTGTCAAGTCATTCGGACTTGGGTCTTCAAAAAATAAGTTCATGCTTTGAGTTTGATCTATAAATGGTCCTCTATCAATTGACAATTGAATTAATATTTTTTGCTCTATTTCCCAAGCGGTTTTATATAAGTTACGAATATCTAGGGGAATAATCTTAATATTTTGAATACTACCATTATGGTGAATAATCAAATCCTTCATTTCATCATTCCATAGATTTAATAATTCTAGGTCCATTACCAAATGTTTATTAATTATTCTAAAATCACCCGCCATGGTTCGTCTATTATAAATATTATTCGTATACGGTTCAAAACATTCATTATTGCCAAGTATTTGCGATGTTGATGCCGTTGGCATAAGGGCTACCAATAAACTGTTTCGAACTCCTTTATCCATAATTTTGTTTCGCAAGTCTTCCCAGTTATATTTATCACTCGGTTTAACATCCCATAAATCAAATTGGAATTTACCTACGCTTAAAGGAGACCCCTCAAATGTCGAATAAGGACCTTCTTTAATCGCCAATTCATTTGATTTTACAAGAGCGCCATAATATATTGCCTCAAAGATTTCTTTATTCAATTCGCACGCCTCTTTGCTATCAAATGGCATACTCATTTTAATAAAAACATCGGCTAAACCTTGAACACCTAAACCAAGTGGACGATGTTTTTTATTTGATACCTTCGTTTCAGGAACAGGATAATAATTTAAATCTATAACTCTATTTAAATTATTAATTAAAACTTTAGTTGCTTTAATTAACATTCCAAAATCAAAATATACTGAAATTTCTGATTTTAATTCATTAAATCCTCCTATATATTTCATGGTTTCTAAATTATATTCACCATCTATTAATTCTTCATTTATAGTTTTTATAAAAACCTGTGGCATTGAATCTACAGTAGTTTCGTATAATGTATCTATATCCATATATATTTTGTTTCGTTTTTGTTTATCATTTAGCATTATTACTTCAAATTTCAAATCATATTTCTTACATAATATTTTTACTAAATTACAGTTAGCACAATTATCTTTTGAATAAATAATTAATGTCTCATTATCTAAATTAGTTTTTACAAATTTAGGAAGTCCCAATGAACCTAATGTACAACATGCATATTCTTCTGAGCTAGAATATTCAACAATTTCAGCACATAAGTTAGAACTTTTAATAACACCTATATTACTTTGATTTGATTTACGATTAATATGGTCTTTTTGTAAAATATAAGGCGTGCCTGTTTCAATTTGAGAAGTAATTATTGATGACCATATATCACGTGCTGACAGTTGTTTTATGAACTTACCTTCTGATTCATACTCTATATAACGTTTTTTATATTCATCTCCATATAAATCCGATAGTTCTTGACAATCATCTGGATTAAATAAAGACCATATTAAATTTGACTGAACTCTTTCCATAAATAAATCTGAACACCATAATGCTAAAAATAAATCTCGTGTTCTTTCTTCCTCATTACCGTGATTCTTTCTCAAATCTAAAAATTCTAAAATATCAGGATGATGTGGTTGTAAGTAAACAGCAATTGAACCATTTCTTTTTCCTCCTTGATTAACCGCTTTAGCAGTTTCATTAAACACCTTCAAAAATGGGATAATTCCATTTGACGTGCCATTTGTTCCACGAATATATGAATTCTTAGATCTTATTTTATCAATATCAACTCCAATTCCCCCTGAATTTTTAGATATTTTAGCACAATCTGAAATTACTTTAAATATTGAATCAATTGAGTCATCTAATCCTAGTAAAAAACAACTTAATAACTGTGGGCGTTTCGTCCCTGCGTTAAATAAGGTTGGAGTAGCATGAATAAAATATTTATTTGACATATAATCATACGATTCTAATCCACTTTCTAAATCATTCATATGTAATGATAGTGAAACTCTCATCAGCATATCTTGAATACGTTCAACAACTTTTCCATTAATTTTAAATAAATAATTACGCTCTAGTGTTTTAAATCCAAAAAAATCAAAATTATAATCTCTATTATAATCTATTCTATTATTAATTGTATCTTTGTTTAAATTTATGAAATCTAATAATTCTTTTGTAATTAATGGGCATTGTTTATTATGATAATCTTTATAATTATATAAAATATCTGCTTTTTCTGAAAATATATCTAATGTATTTTTATGATTATTTGAAATTATAATTCTATCTGCTAATTTACCATAATCCAAATTACTTGTGATTAATGAACTACATATAGTAGCTGTATGTTCATCTAATTCTGTTGTTGTAATTAAATCTTTAATTTCGCCAATTACTTTCATGGCAATTTCTGTAGCATTAACAGATAAATTATAACATTGAGAGTTAATTCGTCGTGTTATTTTATCAAAAGATACTAATTCAATTGTTCCATTTCGTTTTGTTACATTCATGTTACAAATATTCATATAATTATAATTTTAAATAGATAAAAATCATTTTAAAAAAACATTTTAATTTAAAAAAAATAATATTTATATAGTGATGAAAGTTTATAAAACAAAATGTGGATATTTTTATAAAGAATATAAAAATGGGAAAAAAATAAGAATATCTAAAGAAAAATATTTAAAGCTCAAAAATTCTAAAATTAAAAAGACACAAAAAAGAAATTATTCTAAAAAACAAAAAGGTGGAGTAATCACAACTGGTAATGCCATTAGAAGAGTATTTAATCATACAACCCGTTCTAAAATGAGTGAAACCCACAAATTTAATATTAATAAAATACAGAATGTATTATTACCACATAGAAAAAATACAAATATTAATAGAAAAATAAATAAATCTTTTAGAAATAGTGTAAGTAAAGATATGAAATGTAAAGTATGTAATGAAGAAATAATTAAATCACTTTTTAATAAAATAAAATATTATAGTTATAAGCGGTGCCCATATTGTGGACATAATACACATAATCAGTGTTTTAATGATAAAACATATGAATTATTTGGTTCTAAAGATCTAACAGCAAAGAGAAAAGTTCAGGTATGTAAATTATGTGCTTCCTTTTTAGATGAATATTATAAAGTTGTTAATAAAGATATGCCAAATGGTTATACTAAACAAAATCTTGATATAGTATTAAGATTTGAAAGTGTTTTTTCGAACATTGATAATTTTAATAATATAGTTTTAGTAGATGCATCTGGTATATATTTAAAAGAAAAACAACCAGAAATGGCAGGAAAGTCTGCTGGAAGTTTATACAAATTTTTAGGTGTAAATAAGATTAAAGATGAAAATAATAATACATTTAAAAATTTAACAATGGGGAAAGTTGTTAAAACTACATATACGAAAAATGAAAATCAAATAGATGTAATTCATGCATATAGTTATGATTTTAGAACTTCCACTTATTCTTCAATGAATAAAGCACAATGTATAAAAGAGTTATCAAAAGTATATAAAAAAGTATTTGACAAGTTTATTGAAACCAATAAAAAAACTTTACATTTATTGCCTTTATCTGGTGGATTATTTGCAGGAATACACAAATCTAATATGAAGACAATTACATTTCAGGCAATACAAGAAGCATATCAAAATATTATAAAACTAAATAAGTATTCTACCTTGTCTCAAAAAACCATCATATTATGTTTATATTCACTTAATGAATTTAGTACATATTTTAGTACTGGATTTTATAAATTAAATGAATCATCATTAGAATCATCATTAGACTCATCATTAGACTCATCATTAGACTCATCATTAGACTCATCATTAGACTCATCATTAGACTCATCATTAGACTCATCATTAAGTTTAGAGAATTTATTTATTGAAGATTTAACAAATAATACAAATACAAAAATAGAAAAATATTCTAAGAAAAACTTACGAGAATTATCCGTTCAATCTTCTACATATACAACTCAATTGGTGGAATCTAAAAATTCTGAAGTTATTGAGTTAACATTTGAACATTGTAATACATATAACGATTTTATTATCGAATATGCAGCTATTATGAATGCATTAAGTCAATTTAAGGAAAAAAATTCTGAATATGAATTCATTTTAACTATGAAAAAATTAAGATTTAAAATGAATTCTCGAAGATTAAATTTATGTAGACAAGCATTTTTGAAACATTTTTATTTAATGATACCATTTCATTTAAGATTTAAAAAATATATAAATATTGAAAATCCAATTATAAATCCAACAAATATAACACAATATTTAGAATTTAATCAAGCGAAATTGTGTAAACAATTACAAATACAATTAATTAGACATCGTGAAGGTTCAGTAGGTATTGCTAAATTACTACATACATTATTTTTAGATAATTATAGAATTGCTCTGTTAATTGCTGGAAATAGTGGATGTCCAGGTGGGAACTTTGGTAAAAATTTAGGCTCAAATTTTATAAAAAATTCAGGTGAAATTTCAAGAGGACAACATCCATTACAAGAAGAAAGTGTAATTCAACAATGGTTAGAAAATGAACAAAAAATGTCCCGTGTTTCAGGTGGTGATATATTAAATCATACTATTAGAGGACAATGGGGATTATTTGATTTAGATTTAGACGCATCTAATACAGATTATAATACAATTCAGGGAATTAATTATAAAAATGCCGGTGCGAAAGACTATAGAACATCATGGGTATGTGAGAATTGTTGTTTAGATAGTTCAACTAACTTAAAATGTGATTTGGTTTTTGTAGCTGGTCCTAATATAGATGGTAAAGGCTTACTCTGTGGCTCTATGGTAAGAACTTTAAATGAAAAAATGAAAAGAGATATTAAAAATAGAGGTGGATCATATGATAATATTAAAAAAGTTAAATTAACGTTTGAAAATAAATTATTAAAAATTGATGAGAAAGAAGAAAGTTCATTTATTACTGGGATTAAAGAAGCTATTTATGCGGGATTGTATGCGGCATATAAAACTGGTTGTTTTATAGTATTAGTTCCTTATATATCAGGTGGAATATATTATTCAAATAAACCAGACAAACAAGATAAATTAAAGAAACTTTATCCAATTATTTTAAAAAGTGTTCTTGATTTCGAAATACCAAACACAGATAAAACATTTAGAGAACATTTTGCTCATATTATATTATGCGATATTATTACTCCCAAGGAATATGCACTCGAACCTAAAAATGTAGATTTTAAAAATGCACTTTATATTGAACGTTTATATACAAATGCAAACTCAAATCACAAATTAAACTCAAATAACAACTTAAAAATAGAAGAAGCTAGTCTTTTACGCGATATGAATGGTTCTTCAAATGAATTAAATAAATTATTTGCAGAAAATTTTAAATAATAATGATTAAAAATATTATATGGATAAAACTACATTAGAAACACACGATTATGATACCAGATTAACTAAAGTTATGACAACCAAAAAAGATGTATCTAATGAGGAATTTAAAAAATTTATTAAATGTTTAACAGAAATCAATAATTTCTTAAATCAGGATTGTTCTTTAAAAATTCAATCTAAAATAAATGCGCAGAAAACAATTCATTTATTAGCAAATGATAGACAAAATAATTATGATGAAAGAAATAAAATTCATACAGAATTATTATTACCAATTATATGGAATAAAATTAAAAGTTATAATGAATTGACAATGTATGATATATTTGTAGAACAATTAAATGATATTATTACAAGTGGTCCTTGTGCGCAAGGCAGAACAACTAGATTAATTCAATTATTATCAATCTAGTTGTTATTTACTATTTATCAATTTAATCATTCGTTATACTGTTTTGTTATAGTTTCCTCTGCTTTCTTCGTGCGATCTGGCGTAAACTGTAACCACATATCTAAAACACTTTGCTTACCCGCTGTATTAGATTCCTTTAACTGAACTTTATCAACCTCATCTTTGTAACAACCAGGGGGTAAAAAATTATTAGATTTATATTTTTGTAATAGTGTTTTATATTTGATTAATCTACAGTAGGAAGGTCTATTATTTGTGCTGCTCTTCTCTCTAAATAGTATTTGTTCATCAGGGGATAAGGTCTTCTCCCCGCTCCCGCAGGTAGTATATACCTGGACTGAGAGATATATATCTTCATCTGTAAGATTTTCATCTTCTTTTAGATATTTATCTTGTGATTTATTATCTTTTGTATAATAGTTTTTATGATTAGTTATATAATCTTTTATATACGTCCTTAAATAAGATGTTTTTTTCGGTACCATCGTTTTAAATCTTTTAACAAGGGCATCAATTATGTTATTATCTTTCTCATGTGTAGAGAGAAGAACATTTATTCTCTCGTCTATTATTCTTTTAGCGTTTATACCAAGTGTTTTTTTTGCATTTTCTTCTTTTGCGTTTGCCCTTGCTTTTTCTGCTTTTTTTTGTATAAAAGTTTTACGATTTCGTCTTCCTCTAACTACTGATTGAATTTTAGTGATTGCTTCTGCTTCTGCCTTTGCTTTTTCTGCTTCTGCCTTTGCTTTTTCTGCTTCTGCCTTTGCTTTTTCTGCTTCTGCCTTTGCTTTTTTTACCTGTGCTTTTTCTGCTTCTTCTTCTTTTGCCTTTGCCTTTGCTTTTTCTGCTTCTAACTGTGCTATTCTTTTTGCTTCTTCTTCTTTTGCTTTTGCCCTTGCTTCTTCTTCTTTTGCCCTTGCTTTTTCTGCGTTCGCCCTTGCTTTTTCTGCGTTCGCCCTTGCTTTTTCTGCGTTCGCCCTTGCTTTTTCTGCCTGTGCTTTTTCTGCTTCTGCCTTTGCTAGTCTTTTTGCCCTTGCTTTTTCTGCTATTGCCTTTGCTTTTTCTGCTTCTGCCTTTGCTTTTTCTGCCTGTGCTTGTTCTGCTATTGCCTTTGCTTTTTCTTCTTCTGCCTTTGCTTTTTCTGCCTGTGCTTGTTCTGCTATTGCCTTTGCTTTTTCTTCGTCTGCCTTTGCTTTTTCTGCCTGTGCTTGTTCTGCTATTGCCTTTGCTTTTTCTGCTTCTGCCTTTGCTAGTCTTTTTGCCCTTAATTTATTATATTTATCTATTAAACTAGTTCTGTTTAATTCACTATTAATAATAAAATTTAATTCTTCCTGTAATGATAAATCTTTTTTTTCAAAAGATATATATTTGGGTATAGATTTATTATTTTTATTTTTAATATGTAATTTTTTACCTTTCTTAGTTAATATATCATATACAGATTCAAATTCAAATCCTTTAACGTCATTATTATATATCAAACAAAAATCAAATATATCGAAATCATAAGGAACACTATCATTTATTAGCATTATTAATTGTCCCTTCGAATTCCGAATAATATTAATTTTATTTACATTGTCATTGTTAATATTAAATAATTCTTTTAAAAAATCTAATATATTCTGTTCAATATTTGTTAAGAAATAAAAAAAATTATAATTATAATTATAATTATAATTATGATTTAAATATTTATTATATATCTCTATTAACTTATCAAATTGTTTAATACACGTTATAATAAATTCTTTGTCTTCTGTTTTAATAATAAAATTTTCATTAGTTATATTCATAAAATAAGTATTTAAAAATAGTTTTATATCTTCTGATGATATAGCCAATTTCAGTATCAGTATATTGCAATTATAACATATAATTCTATTTTGACTTTCAAGACACGTTCCACATGTCATATTAAAATTGTTATCACAGGTATTACATTTATATACATTTCCAAATAATCTCATTTTAGACCATGAACAATATTCAGATTCAATACTATCTTGTTTAGGAATATTTTTAAATTCGTCTATTTTTTTTTGTATATCATCTGTTATTTTATATATTCTTTTATCAAATTCAATTTTACTGATATTATCTTTTATTTTATATAATTGTCTTCCTTCATAACTACACGAATAAATATTGTCATCTATATTACTATTTTGCATATAGATTATTTTTAGATAATAGTTTTAAATAATTAATCAAAACTTTTTATCTAAAAAAATGTATATGGAAACAATTAAGAAAAAAATACGCTCTTCTCGAAGTAATATTTCTGAAAATTCATTAAATGTATATCTTTCAAATATTCGAAAAGTATTCAAAGAAGCATTTAAGAATGATTCAGATATGAAACATCTGAATCAATTTGCTAAAGTTAAAAAATATCTAGATACATTAACACCTGCTACTCGGAAAAATGTAATGACTGCTCTTATGGTGTTATTAAAAGCCTCTGATACAAAAAAAGGAACTTTAAATAAATATCAGAAATATTTTGAAGGTTTGATAACAGATTTTGAAAATAATTATGATAATCAAACTAAAAGTGAAAAGGAAAACAAAAATTGGATTACTCAAGAACAATTAGATAAAAAGATTGAAGAATTAGAAAGCAAAATTGATAAATTTGATATGACTAAACTAACAAAATCCCAAGAAGATACTATTCAACAACATCTTATATTACTACTATATACTGAAATACCACCTATACGGAATGACTATGCCCAAATGAAAGTGTATTATAATAAAGAAGTTAAAGGTGAGAACTATATACATCTTAAGAAAAAACTTATTTTTCTCAGTAAGTATAAAACATCAAAAACCTATGGCGAAAAGCAAATTGAGATACCTGCTAAAGTTGTTAAAATTGTGCGTCGTTGGGTCGATATTACAGGTAATGAATATTTATTAATCAATATTCGTGATCGCAATCCAATGACCAATAATGGACTAACTAAGTATTTAAATAAAATATTCAAACCTAAGAAAGTATCTACAACTCTGTTGCGTAAGCTATATTTATCTGAAAAATATCCTGTAATCCATAATCGAAAAGATATGAAAAAAGATGCTTACATAATGGGACATTCCTTAGAGACACAACAAGGCATATATAGAAAAAAAAATTGATAAAATAGTATTTGATTTAAACTATCTATATAGATATATTGTAAATAAAATGTTAGATTATTATAGTTCTTTTATCAAACCCAAAGATGAAATTTATAGAGAAACCATTTCAAGATATCCAACTTATTCAGAAGCCTATATACGATATAAACTAGATTATTTATATGAAACAGAGTTTATAAGTGTTGTATCTGTAAGTGGTTGGATGGTCTTTGTAGGACCTTCTGTCATAGAACAGATTGATATATTACTTGCAAAGGATGTAGAAACGAGCCAGTTACGATTACTACTAGCAAAATGCTTAGTTAAAAGAGATGATATATCATTAGATGTTATCGAAAAAATATCTACACACTTATCAATGTAGCACTGTAATATTAATTATACAGAGAAAACTTTTTAACTATTAGTTCTTTTAATAATTTATTTTTAAAGATTCAAAAAATAATAATATATATATTAATTATTATGTTCCAAGTATTTTATTATACAATAGATTGTTTTATGGTAACAATCTATTATTTCTTAGGAGGATTAGGAATGTCTTATTTTATGGAAAAATTTTTTGTTGATGCTGATTATCATCTGAAAAACACACAAAAAATGAAGACATTTATTTTATTATTGGATATCATATTAAGTGTGTTCGTAATTAATATGGTGGCTCTTATTTTAAGAATATGTATTCAATATGTCCCCTTTCCATTTTCAAGACAAGTTAAAAAAAGAACTACATTTCTTATTGATGGTGGAATAGTATTAGCACTTTCAATATTATTATTTCAAAAGAAATTTGATAATAAATGTAAATTATTATCAGAAAGATTTCATATTACTTAAAAAATCCATTTTTTTTTAAATTAAAAATTTTCTAAAAATTTTCTAAAAATTTTCTAAAAATTATATATTCTTTAAATTATATATTCTTTAAATTATATATTCTTTAAATTATATATTCTTTAAATTATTATCTAGACTACATATTTTCCTAAAATATAAAATAATAGACCCATTAGTAATGATTTCAAAAGTATCCCGAAAAAATTTATATCACCAGAATCTGAACATATAAATGAAATATAAGAACATAACATTGAATCTACTTGAGGAATTGATAACATAATAAATAATATGATTACTAATAAAGGATAAGATACTTCATTATAGATTACATCATACATTGTGTAATTAGGTTCTTCATATTGAGATTCATCTTCATCTTCATATTTAAATTCTTGCTCATTTAAAACCTCTTTTTTATTAACAGATTTATCCTGTTGCGGAGTAGATTGAATATGTGAATTATCTTGTTGAATTTGATTAATAATATTATCTATTTCTTTAGAATTATCTTGAACATTATCTTCTAAATTTTTTATAGATGTAGAATTTTCCATAAATATATTCTATCATAAGTTATTCTTCAATATAACTAAACGCAAATTATTTAATAGGATTATCTGAACATTTAACTGTATTTGTATCAAATTTATAACATTTATTATTAAATTTCCAAATATTATTTTTGACATAATCAGGATTGGGTGCTTTATATATTATACAACTTCTATCATTACATACTTTTCTAAATAAACAAGCGATTCCGAGACCCCATATAATAGAAATTAATATTTTTGTTTCTTTCTTTTCTAATAATTTTGAATTTAACATATATAGTAATTATCTATTTTAATAAAATTATAAAATTATAAAATTATAAAATTAATAAAATTATAAAATTAATAAAATTATAAAATTAATAAAATTATAAAATTAATAAAATTATAAAATTAATAAGGATTAATCAGTATTTTTCTAAATATACTTTATATAAATGAATTATAAAATTATAAATATTTTAATGACTAATAGATTATTCAAAAAATTATATATTTTTATAGGTACAATTGACAATGATCTAAATTTATTATT
>Ga0209337_1001057_pt1 | contig 21343 bp, 27 predicted proteins | sample LinPmetageLP53_FD_184044 | JGI IMG/M metagenome (GOLD analysis project Ga0209337, IMG submission 184044) | Marine viral communities from the Pacific Ocean - LP-53 (SPAdes) (version 2) | ecosystem: Environmental > Aquatic > Marine > Oceanic | place: Pacific Ocean | collected 2010-02-08 | reverse complement strand
GCCTCATCCGCTGCTTTAGCAACCTTTTTTACTACAGTAAAAGCAGTATTTGCCGCTGCTAATATAGTAAGTGGGTCCACCTCATTTCCTATTAATTAAAAAGTATTAAACACCACTAGCAGTGCTACCATCTAGACTAATAGTGGGATAGTCACTCCATGTTCTTGGATCAGCACTTCCAATAGTCGAAGGGATGTCTCGCAAAGATTGCCTATAAGTAGCCATAGCACTAGGCATAGCCGTGCTTGTTTCTGCTTTTCTAATAACAGCCCAATCTGTTTTCTCTAATAAATTGTTTCTAGTAGAACGAATACTAGCCAAACTACTGGCTTTATTAGCTGCGATCTCCTCAGCAGTTAAGCTCACTACTTTTACCGTTGTTACAAAATCTCCATCTACAAAAGGAGTAGTGCTTTGTAACTTTTGAGTAAGCCTATCGTATTCAAGATATTTGTTTACTTTTTTATAACCCCTCCTAACAAGTGTTGCATCATCAGGTGGGTTTTTAAACCAAGTGCGGTAGTGGTCTATCTGTACTATAGTGCTCCCACTCATTTTTGCAATATACATCAGTTCTATCTCCTATATGTTACTAAAGGCTTTTGTTGGAGCAGTAAAGTTAGCTGTGTATCTAGCCACTAAAGTTACTCTAATTTCGTCCATAAAACCTGTAAGTGCTTCAGTAGTTCCCCCCGCATTACTAGAGTTTCCAAAGAAAAACGAATTGTCTGTAAAATCTGTAGTAAAACTTGTAGCAGTGCTACCCTGTTGAGTTCCATTAATGAATAAACGTAAATTATTGGAGGTGTCCCTAGTCATTGCAACATGATACCAAGTTGTGTTACTTATGGATTGAGCAACTTGAATTTGGGGTGTACCCCCACTCCCAGCCTCCCATTCTCCATCATACCTTCTCAGTATCATAGATCCTCCTGTGCTTTTAACAATAGTAGCTCTAGCATTTGTTCCACCACTGTTGGGGTTACCATTAAAGTAAATAAAAAACTCAACAGTAAAAGGACCTGTTCTTATAAAGGGTGCAGTACTATCTGCAACTTTTAAAACATCTCCTCCATCAAACTCAATGCTGCCTGTGCCAAATTTTTTAACTGAAGTGTCAATTTGTGTATCCGTGGTCATTGGGGATAGAATTTGTTTAGCGGTGCTGTCTATGATTTCTCCATTAGTAAAACTAAGTAATAATTTTACTTCCGAAGCTGTTGCACTTTGAGAAGTCGTTGTTAAAGGTGCAGTTGGTGGAGTAAAAGCACTTGTGTAAAGAGCAGTTCCCTTTACCACACGAACATCTGTTATAAACCCATTAAAATCACCCGCATACACATCAAATCCAACTTTAAAAACACCTACATAAGAGTAGTCAGCAGTATCACTCCAGGTAACCCCAATAGCACCGTTTATAAACATTCTTGATGTTCCACTTGCCTTGGTAACAGCTACATGGTTCCAACAAAAGGTTTCACACGCAATAGTCGAAGTTGCTAATACAGACAACCCTGTGTTCCAATTTAATTTATTTGCAGTGCCAAAATAATGTAAACAATAAATTGTGTTAGTTGCTGAACTTCTATTACCATAGATTGCTTGTTGTGTGACGTTGGTTGTAAGTCCGTATATCCAAGCTTCCGTTGTAAAGTCCCCTGTACCAAATGCAAAATCAGAACTAGTCGAACTAGTAACAACTCCCTCATTGCCTACCGCTGATACGTCATTATGAAAAGAACCTCCGTTAGTAGAGTCAGAATAAGCTGCATCAGGCTCAAAAGGGTAAAAAGGCTGTACTTTAGGGGTTCCGTTAACAGTAACGGTTAAACCATTAGAACTGTTATCAAGAAAACGGTTAGATTGATTTGCTAATAAAGTAGTGCCACTAACCGCAGTTAAAGGCTCTGTTGGAACAGAAGTTATTGCTGTTCCTTTTACTAAACGAACATTTGAAATGTAGCCAGTAAGATCCCCTGTGGTGTGTCCTGTGGTTCCCCATGTTAATGCCCCAGAATTATCAACAAGATTACTGCTCATACTTAGCTTTTCTGAACCATCAATATACACTTTAGTAGTTGTATTGCTATGGGTATACACTATAGCAAGGTGATACCACTGGTGTACAACATAAGTAAAAGAAGCATCAACACCACCGCCTGCTGAGTTATAAAGACCTATTTTTCCCGCACTAGCTAGTCCGTTTGCCCCCATATCTACACCTACAAACCAACGTGCAGCACTAGAGCCAGTTGATTGCCCAAATATACATTTAAAAGCAGCACTTGAGGGGATGCTTACATTAAAAAAACATTCAAGAGTGTAATCTTCTGTAAAGGATCCTACATCCGTGTTTGTGGAATTAGGTACAGTATTGTTACTGTTTGACGCATCATAAAACACACTCCAATACCCGTCTGGAACACAAAAAGGACCAAAAGAACCTTGATTAGGTGTTCCAGCATTTGCCGCCATGCTTTTACCAGAAGAAGAGCTATCTACAAACGTTTCGTTTTGACCACCATTGGATCCATCCCCGTGAAGCAATAAAACATTTCTATTAAAATCTGGATCAGTTCCATCATCAGGCTCTACTGTAGCTACACTAGCTGATAATAAGTTCTGATGAGGGGCGGTCATTTACCTAACGTTTCCTGTAATTATGCAACCTCCAGCAGAAACAAAATAAATAGTAGCTATTCCGTTTGCTCCTAAAATAATAGTTCCAGTGGAGCTAACAGCACCCGCAATAAAAGAGGTTATTTGACTAGTTATAGCTCCCGTAGTGCTTGTGGTATTGCAAATGCTAGTAATGTCCCCTAAAGAAAAAGCACCCGTCATATTGTTTGCAGAGGGTATCAAGGCTTGTACCCCTGCTGAGTTCAACCTAACCATTTGACCCAAATCTGTTAAGGCAACCTCAGTCGCAGTTACTGAAGTGCGAGAAGCATCTAGATCTCTAATATCTCCTTTTGAATCAGATACAGTAGAAAGACCTGTTATAGCTCCCCCTATATTAAGGGTTCCTGTAACGCTAATTGAGGGTATTATATCTAGAGTTTTATGAGTTAGTGTCGCAGTGCCAACTTGTGAAACCAAGGTAGAACTAGCCCCTTTAGGTAAAAGCATAGTGTTGGTGACCCCCTCACTATGTGGTTGAGCTCTTACCCTTTGCCCATGTGAATTAGCGTGACAGTTTAATTGAACTTGACCTTCTATGGAAGCTCCGTCCCCTTTTATTTCCACTATTTGTGTGGCGGGGTTGATAGTTAGATTTCCTGTTTCATTATCTATATCCCCCTCAACACCTAATGTAGATGCAACAGAAACAGCCCCTTTAACATTTAAAGTTCCTTGTACGGAAGCGTTACCTTGAACATGAAAAGTACCCCCAACAGAAACAGCACTATCAAAAACACTTTCCCCCTCAAAACGTGAGGTAGAATTAGTGGAAAAAGCCCCACCAACTGTTAATGTGCCTTTTGCTGTGGTATTTCCAGTAATAAGTAAGGTAGCTCCTATTGAGACGTTTTCAACTACCCCAAAATCTTTTGCAACGTTTAAATTACCTGTGGTTGAAGCAGTAGCAAAAAGAAACGTTCCTGTGACACTCGCATTTCCAGTAACACCAAAAGTAGCTCCCGCAGAAACAGCCCCTTTAATGTTTAAAGTAGACGCTCCCGATATACCAGAAGAAATTGTTAATGTTTTAGCAACGGATACATTACCAAGAGTGCTTATATCAGCCGTAGTGCCTACTGTTAAATTGCCATCCGCATCTAAAATAACCGCTTTATCTGCGGCATAGGTAGCGAAAATATCTTTTGTACCAGCTTCAAAAGCAACCCTGTGAATAATCCCAGAAGAAGTATGACTAGAATCTAAAACAGTTGTTCTTGCTAACACATTTGCTGAAACTGTTCCTAGTCCTACTTCAAAAGCTGAACCATCTGTTGCTGCGTAGTAACAAGTATTCGCACTGCCAATAGCTGCTGAAAATCTTTGAAAACCATCTACTGCTCCCACTAAAGTAAAATTAGCAGAACCTGTGGTAGAAGAGGTTTCTCGAACTCTATCTGCTTGTATAAGAGCCATTTTATTCTCCTATTAAGCAATTCTAATTATTGCACCCGTTGCAGTGGGCGTTGGGAATAAGATACTAAAAGTACCTGCCGTGGCAGACTTGCTTGAACCAAAGTCCAAAACAGCTACAGAAGGATTTCCTGTTGCAGTATCATTATAAATTAAAGCACCCCTTGCTTCTATAGTTGCTGTAGTAAAGGAAACGTCCGAAAAATCGGTAAAGGCAGTGGTTCCAACCGCAGAGGGTTGTCCGACTGTTCCACCATTAGTCAAAGCTGCTCCACCCGCTGAATAGGTTCCAGACGCACTAACCTCAAAAGAAGTTGAATAAGCTGTAGTGGTAGCATTTAAGGTAGCTCCACTACTATATAAAGCTAATCTAAAGGTATTACCAGATGTTCCAAAGTTGTGTGTTCCCGTTAAAAGTTCTTTTTTAAACGAGGTACACATAAAACTGCCACTAAAAGACATATTAAATTCTCCTTAAAAGGTCTGCTGCGTCCAAATACCCTCCCTTTAAAACAGTTTGAATACAGGTATCCTTTTGAGACTTAGCAGCTTTTTTTAAATAAACAAGTATTTTTGCTCTTAATTTATCTTGAAAAAACTTAGCTTGTTCTTTAATAGCGGGAGGTGATGACTCCGAAATAGATAAAATTTCTGCTACACAAAGATCAGCTAAATCTTCCATTGGCAAGCCACCAAAGTTGCTTGTTTTTACTATGGGATTAATTACATCCCCTGATTTTAAAGTTAACATTATATCTTATATGGCTCCACAGGTTTATTAATGTTAGGTTTTTCTATTTTATCTTTAATTTGAGAATATTTGTATTTTTTAAATACTCCCTGTTCGTTTTTCATTATCATAGGGTCTTTTAATCTATGATACCCATACAATTTTTTCTCTTCGCTAACATTGTTATCGAGCAGTGAAGAAGTACCTGAAATAATCACTTTTATACCTTTATTAGCACATTTAGCTAATAAGTGTTCGGTACAAGCTCTGCCTGATTCTGCGAAATGAGAAAAATTTGTATAAGAATAATCTAAACCGTATAAATATAATTCAGAAACATTAGCCGCATAAGCAAATGCCACAGCGTAAGCTGCAGTATTGTTTAAGTAAGTGCTTTTTATAGAGTTTACAACCTCTTCTAAGGGGTATTCAACCAACCCTTTACACCTTTGGTCTAACTCACTGGTGTAAATAGGAACCTGATGTTCTCCCAATAAAATACTTTTCATAATACCTGTTTGGGAACCAGCATCATCTGTATCTAAAAACCTACTCGCAGGATCCATCATAAACACCCTATCGTGAAAGATAATTCCAGACATTGCGTTAATTGCCCACACTTCATCTACGGAGTATGAAAACAATTGAGAATAGATATATTGATCGTGGCTTTTTCCCATAGCCACTATAGCTACTTTTTTACCTGTTAAATTAGGTACAGTGCTCATGGACCTGGAGACTCTGCTTTAAGCTTGGTTCTAAGTTCTCCGTCCCTGTACTCATCTCTTCTGCGTCTACCTTGTTGCTCTACCCCAAGACCTTGTAAAGCTTCAGCGTAGCTCTTTTCAAAAAATTGAAGCATATCAAGAGGTCCTTTTGTATAGCTATATGCTTGTATCAGCACTGCATAAAACAAAGCTTCTGGAGCATTTTTGCTTATCCAAGTAGTAGGATTAGCAGAGGACAGTTGAATTGGTCTGGCGATATAGCCTAGCTGGGTTACATAACTATTATTAGGAGTGGGGGCAATGTAAAAAGTGTTAGAGTCAAAAACAGCGTAGTACTTTGGAATGCTCGTGTTGTTAAAGTTTTTCCAATATTCTTTTAGAAAAGAAGTCTCTCTGTGTTCTAAAAACTCTTGTTCAGAAGTGGTTGGAGAGGTAATAATTACATAACGATGCGTAAGTATATCGGTAGGAGTTGTTAAAAAACGATTACCGTTACTCATATTAGCTGTAACTTCTTTTTTAAAAACATCTAAATCTATTGCTCTAAGTATTTTATTTTCAGCAAAAGTTATAAAAGTATTTATAACTGAATCTGTAAAAACGTTACTATCAATTTCAGTATAGTTTCTAAGATTGTTAACCAGTTCATCGTAGGTCATGTTGTTGTCACCGTTACCCTTCCAAGTTGAGCTTGTCCAGAAAAATTCTTAGCAAGATTTGCAGGTTGCATACCATTAGAAGCAAAAGCAGAATCACCAGGAGCACCAACAAAAACAGTAAGAGGTTCGTTTCTGTCTGGTCTAGGTTGTCTTAACGCAACTGGATCAGCTTTAACATTTAAAGGCTCTAATTGAGGCTCTTTAACTTCATAATCTTGTGGACAAACCTTAAAACCTTTCCAGTTTTTCTTTAGTTCCTGATAAGGATATCGTCTACCACAGTAATCACATAAACCATAAGAATACTTACCAGAAGCGTAAGCCATTGCTATGACCCCAAATCTGGTACAAAGGAAACACTTGCGGTATCTCTATCTTCTGACGCAGCTCTTGCAAAATCTTCTTCATAAATAGCCTTTAAAGTTGTTACCCTATCTGGAGCAAACTTTAAAGAAAGTTGGTACGCTAAACCCGAAACTATACAAGGTAAAAACCTGAAGTTAACATCCGCTGTGTTTGTATAGTCACCTGCGTCTTGTATTCTGCGAATACGATAATACACAAAGGTATAAGCTTTATCTGTAGACGGATACAAGTAAACAGTAGGTGTGTTTGTTCTTTCTACATAATATTGAGAAGGTCTTGCTTGTGTTGATTTATCTGGAACATTTAAATATTCTTCCCTACTTATTCTTTCAATAGTGATGTCTGTGTTTGTTCCAGTAGAAGAATCTCTAATCACAGCCGATAAAACATTAACTGTGTCCGTTCCTAAAGCAAAACTACCTGTATTACTGGTTAAAGATTCACTAGCCTGTTCAATTGTCCAAAGATTTAATCCACGATTTGCCCAATCCAAAAATAATATATTTAAAGATCGCCTAGCCGAAGTTAACTGATACCCAGAAGTAGCACGCATCCCACATCTCTCGTATGCTTCTTCTACGATATCATCAATTGATAAATCAAAACTAGTGGATGCAGAGGTAGCCATTTTTTATTTTCTTTTTGATTTAAACATTCTTTTTGTTAATTCGCCTTACCATACCGCCTTTTTTCTTATATCCCATTTTAGCTACTACAATAGGGGCTTTCTTCTTTAGGTTTCTTAAACCTTCTCCTGACTTTCCTTTAGGTATTGGTTTTTTGTTTTTTGCAATAGCCATTTTAACTCCAGTTATTATTCAGGTTTATCGTCATTATACAGGTTATCAAAGGTTTCTTCAGGATCCATATAGCTATCATCCTGTTCTGCACAATGAAGGTATTGACTTGGTCTAAAGTCAGGGGCTCCTTCACCAGTAGCCCACAAAGCAGGAGAAGTGACTCTTACTCTATTATTAGGCAAGGCAACCATATTACCCTGCCATTGTCCGTCTGTTAACACCATAACGTGACTCTGCTTGTGTTGGGCTGGACAGTCTGCGATTTCGCTTTCGGTGTAGTCCACAGTGAAGAGATATCTAGCCGTGTGGAACTCTCCTGCGATCTTGGCAAGCCAAGGGCTTGGTTTACATCTTTCGAGGGATATAATGGAGTGGTGGTGTGACGGACAGTCCCACGGTTGTACGAGGTGGGTTTCCATCCTTTCCGAAAAACCATCCATTGGGATGTCCCCACAAAGTCCTGTGATTGGCATACGAGCCCACATTGCTCCTCCGTGAATATTCTCTTCTTCGGTTCCATCGGTTTCACACCCTGTAAAGATGATTTGAAAGCTAAGACATCGGTCTGGCATCGTTGTAACAGCCACTGCCAATCCGTGAACAAACTCCCCGTGATACTTTTGATGCCCATGTGTAAACTCTTTTCTAATCCAAACTTTCGTGTAAGGAATGTTACTTATAAGATAAGCCATTAAGGCTTCCTAGCCATAACTTTCCCACCTTTAGTCATTCTTTTAACAGGGGCTCCTTTGGTCATCATGCCACCACCCATCATTTTTTTAATGGAACCGCCCTTAGTCATCATCTTAACCGCACCGCCCTTTGACATCATTTCTTTTTTAACCGCACCACCTTTTTTATACATAGGTATGCCTGTTGTGTCTTGAGTGCTTGTTAGTTTTTTGTTTTTAGGACCACTTGTAACTGCACCGCCACCTTTAGTAGCTATTCCCATTCCTCTACCAGCCATTATTTTCTCCTTGTTTTTTTCAAAATAGTTTTAACATTGGTGGGTTTTCCACCTGGATTACCTGCACTTCTCTTTCTTTTAACCGCAGACTTAATTTGTGCTTTAGACATAGTAGCTGCTTTTGCTCTTGGTACACACTTAGGATAAGCCCTTTTACTCTTTGTTGCTGACTTTCTTCCGCAAGCTTGGTACTTTCCTTTTTTCTTAGGAGCACCAATATCTACCCAATCTCCTTTAGAGCCTTTACCAAACCACTCTTTAAGAGACATTATGCGTAGCCTCCACCACGTTTTTTATAAGTTTTTACCAACCAGGCGTTTGCATATGCTGAGGGGTATACATCAAACTTACGTTTGGCTTCAGATTTTACACGAGAATATAAAGAAAGATTTGTTGGTTTTGGGCTCTTGCTTTTGGATTTAGACTTTTTGATAGCCATACTATTTACCTCCAAAAGATTGATATATCATTATTAAAAAGGCAGAAACAGCCCCTCCTGCCCCCGCTGCCCACATCAAGGTTCTCCAACCTCCTTTAGCTTCAGATAATAGCTTGTCTATATTAGCTAAGGAGTTTTTAATTTGTTCTATATCCGCTTTCATCTCATCCATATCATCTTGAATGTGTTTGATCTCATTAGCCTGAACAGCTACTTCGCTTTTAATATCTGTATCCATTAGCACTTCCACCTTTTTCTGGCTTGTCGTAAACGACTGTTAGGATCTTTAGCTGCTTTAGGAAATTTTTTCATCTGTCCAGCGGATCTAGCACAAAATGATTTACGCCTTTTCGCATCTTTAGAACCAGCTTTAACTTTACCTGTAACTGCTGTTTTTAATTTAGAACCAGGGTTAGCCTTACGATAAGCCGCAACCCCTTTCTTGGTCATACCTGCACCCTGTGAAGTCTTGCGAAAATTACCAGACTTTACAGAAGTTTTAATGCCCATTCCTTTTGGTTTAGAAGGCATAATCTACATCAAGAAGTGCCACCGCCAACATAGTAAAACGTAACGCTTGTAATTTCAGCGGTACTACTATTAGCTAGGTGAATACCTTCTTTAAATAAGATTCCATTATCAGGTATTGTTAAATCTTCCGCAGCACTTGCTCCAGGAGAGGATATAGTATATCGGGTTGTTGCCCCCGCACTAGTACCATCGCTGAAAGTAAGTGTAGCTCCCGCACTAGCCCCATGAACATAGTAAAGACCTTGCAACCTCGTTCTACCAGTTATTGCCGTTGCTTGAGCCGTACCAGTTGGTAACGTATAGGCTTTTACGTCAGATGCTAAACTCATTATTAGCTCCTAATTAAATAGTGTAAAAACCACCAGCAGATACAGGTTGCATATACTCAACAGTTGCAATTGCATCACCTAAAAGATCAAGAGTAGCTGCTGAAGCTGGTAAGTATGTAGCAAACACTTGAGTGCCACCTGTCCCAACGTTAATAGAAGCTGTACCCATAGCTGAACTTCTAATATTAGTTATAGCTGCAATGCTTGAGCTTCCTAAGAAAGTATCATCCGCTGTGGAAGTTCCCATAACGACAGTTGCACCAGCAGAATTTCCACCTGCTTGAAATACATTTAAACTTACGTTAGTAACTTGTGCACCTGGTGGCAAAGTAGCAACTGTTGTTGTTGCAGTAGGACCTACAACATCTACTCTGGCTGATTGAGCCATTATTACAAAACCTGTGTTTTTTACATCCGTTCCTAAAGTGGTTCCTGTAGTGTCTTTGGTTGGTCCTGCTTTAAGAGGACCTGAAAAGGTAGTAGTACCCATTTAATTCTCCTTGTGTATTAGCACATTATTATATCATCTCTAATAAGTCTGCTAGGTCAGTTGATATAATTTTAACCCTAGTAATAAGAAAGGAAGATAACTCTTCCTTTCTTTATCACACAATAATTAAGCAGCTCCTGGTGATCCATAAAGTCCTCTTGGATCAGAAAACCCAAAGGAATATCTCTCACGAGCTTTATAACGAACATTACCTGTGTCGAAGTCCCCCTCGAAACCAGTAGAAATCCCAACACGTTGGAACATCTTCATTCCGTTTGGTGCGTCTGTCTTAATAAAGAACGCATCTGGATCGGTTAAGTAATGATTTACTGCATAGCCTTGTGGAATCATACCCATGTTACGAACAGCATTAATATCATTATCGGCTGTGCCTACACGAAGTGTTGATTTTAAGATTCTATCAGCAGTAAACTGAAGCTCTTTAGGAATAATCAACTTTAACCCTTGAACTGCGATCTTTAAACCACGCTCATCTGTAAATGCAGCGATGTCTATAAGTGCTTGCTCCAGTGATGTTTCACTCAAGTCAGCAGCAGTTGACAAAGTGTTAGAGAGATTAGGACCACTTACGGTTGGGTGTGCTGTGGAACATAAAACCACACCATCTCCACCTGTAGAAGTCGTAAAGGCTCCGTTAAGAATTGCGGCTGCTTTGATTTGCTTTGTAGTAGCCATACTTCTAGCTAAAGCCTTTGTATAACGACCTGAAAGTTTGTCATACAAATTATCTTCTACAGCCTCTTCTGTTAATGAAAATGCTAATGCAATGGTTTCATGTGTATAGCGTGCTGTAAATACTTCTTGAGCAGCATCATATGTAACACCCGCTCCTTCTGTTTTTACAGGTGCTTCAGCAAAACCTGAAAGCATTACCTCTTCTTCAAAAGCACGATCAGAACTCTCTGTGTCATAAATCTCAGCGTGTTCGTTCTCGTAATTTTTGTACTCTAAGCCAAAAAGAGCATTTAGCCCTGGCTCAAGTTCTTTTACTAATTGATTTCTTGAAATAGCCATTACTATGCTCCCTTATTGACCAGCAACACCAGCACTACCGTACAAGTGTTCGTTTATTTTAACTACTACTATCGCAAAATTTCCAAAAGCATTGTTAGGAGAGTCATACAACCCAACAATCTTTAAGTTTAAAGCTGCCGTAGTAGCTATAGTTGAGGAATCTAACTCATTAGCCGCTAGTCCAGTAGTAGTACTTCCTGAGCCAATAACTATGTCAGCATTTTTACCTATATCCGCTGCCTCAATATCCTCATCTGACTGAATAAGAAACAACTGATTTGGGTCATCCATAACATCGGCTATGATTTCGCCTTGCGTGATGTTTACAGAGCCTGGGTAAAAGTTTGAGAAAGTAGGTTTCCCCGTAGTAGGATCTATGTAATTACAGCCATTAAACACACCCACAGCAGCGGTGTGACTAGATGGGTCAAAAGCAAGTATGAAACCGTCTTTTAATGTAACTAACTGTCCTTGAAAAATTGCACCTGATTGATTATCGGCTATATTATAACCAAACTGCTTCTGAGCACCAGTAGCAGAAAGATTACCTATAGCTCGTAAACCAAATGGTTTATCGACATTCGCCATTTTTTTTCCTTAAAATTTAAGTAAGTGGCTCATTATTTAGAACCACCAAAAGTTACTTTTGACTGACGATTAGGAGCCTGTATTTTCATACTCGAATGAGCATTAGACTTTAATAAATCGTTATCAGCCGCTTGAGATTGATCTGTTGCCCTTCTTTGGTAATATGCGTTTCGTTCTTCAACGGTTTCCTCTGGTATTCTAGCTAGTAACATTCCCGCAACGCTAATGATTCCTTTGTATCTACCCTCTTCAACAGAGGCTATAGGATAATCAGGATATTCATCGGCACGAACAAGTTCGTAGCCCTCACGAAGTTTTCCTGAAACATTAGTACGGTCTTCTTGTCCTGCTGATTCTGCCCTAATCCAACGGTGTTTATAACCTTCAGGAGCAGGAGGTGCGTCTAAACGAGAAGGAGGAGCCCAAGGCTTTCGTTGTGCAGAAGCATTACGAGAGTCTGATTCACGAGGCTTGCGATTTAGTTTTGGTACATTAACTTCGCTCAATTTCTTCTCCAATCTATTTAACGTATTTAGCATATTCTTCTAAGGGGACACCTAGTTTTTTAGCTATTGCTACTTGCGATGGTGTTAGTCGCACTTTTTTGCGTGCAGAGTTAATTCCAGAAGATCTATTAGCAGGGGCTACCGACTGCACGGGTCTGGTATCGCTGTTGTTTGTAGAGACCCCCATTTTTTGAGGAAAGGTATCTCTTAATCTTTTATTTAACTCATCATAATACTCATCTGACTTGGGGTCAAATCTTTCTTCTATAACTAATTGTTTATGTAATCCCATAGCAGCATGAGTCATCATAGTGTCTTTTCCAAACCATTCATTTTCTTCTGCCCATCTTTCGGCTTTTGGATCATAAGTAGGTTCTGCTGCTTTTTGTGGAACAGGCTTTTGTATGTGTTCTACATAGGCTCTTCTTCGTGGTTCTTCATCTACAAGTTTTCTTTGTTCATACATAATACCCATTAATTTTTCTTGAGCTTCTGTTTCTGTATCAACATCTCCTTCTTCACGAGCTTTTTTAATTACTTGTTTTAAAGCTAAAACCTGTGTTTCTATCCTGTTTTTAGTTTCATGTACCCGTCCTTCATCAACAGATACATATCTTTTTTTAAGTTCTGTTTGTTCTGCTTGAACATTTTTAGCGTACTCCATAGCAGCTTGTTCTCTGCGTTCAGCCTCACGCATACGAGCAGTCATCTTATCTATGCGTTTTTTTACTTTATCACTGTACTCTTCTAGCTCCACCTCTTGCTTTGTTTCTTGTTGTACTTCTTTTTTAGGAGCCTCCTCTACAGATACCTCTAAGGAAGGTGTACCACCCTCTTCCTTTGCCTCGCTTCCATCCTGATTCATTTCAATGGTAACGGGTTTCTCGTCTTCTCCAACTTTAAAAACAGCTTCTTCATTTTCCACAAACACTCTCCTTTACATATGTAAGACATCATCAGGGGAAGACAACACACCCAACACTTCATCGTCATTAAGTATTCTAATTTCACCACCGTCAATACCTATTCTAGAACCAGCATATCGACCAAAGATAACCCAATCTTTTTCTTTACACCACGCTCCTGTAGGAAATTTAGTTTCATCTTTATAAGCTAAATCTCCTACTTTTAAAACGTAACCGCAAACAGTTGCCAATTGTGTTTTTTGTCTGGTTTCTTCGGCTAAGACAATACCGCCTTTGGATTTTTCAATTCCTCTATACGGTAAGATAACGATTCTCCAGCCTGTTGGAGAAGGTATTCGATCATAAACCGATTCCTCTACCTTTTCTGGATCAAAATTACCTTTTTTATCAAAGGCATCATCCAAACTAGGTTTTGACACAGTTTCTTCCCACTTCTTTTCTAAAGCAGTTAATTTCATTGGTTCTCCACATGGTTTTTTAATTTATCTTTTAGCACTTGTTCAGCTAGTCTTAGACCCTCTGAACGACCCATGAGGAACCGATATCTTTCCATATCAGTTACCGTCCCATTAAGAACTAGATTGTTCGTGTCTTTCTGTAAAGTATTAATTTCTCTTATTACTTTTTCTATAAGTTCTAGCATGGTCCCTTCCATGAGTTACGGGAAAACTACTATTTATTTGCTTGTGCTAAACGCTCTCTAGCTAACTGAGCCTTTACCCCAGCTATATCTTCTTGTGATTGTATACGATCTTTACTGCTTTGTGCAGTTTGTTGAACTTTTGATTGATCTATCTTAAGTTTTTCTGTCGCAACTTGATTATCCATCTGATTATCTTGTGCCCTTAGCTCTAGTTCTTTTTCTTTAAGAGCGACTACTGGATCAGGACCTTGACCAGATAATTGAGCCTGAAGATCTCTAGTTTCTTTCATAAATTCAGCAATTTTAAGAGCAACCATTCCTTCTTTTTGAATATCTGAAACCATTTGATCAGGATCTACTCCATATTCTGTAAATAATTCTGCTTCTACGTCTTCTTCTGCTTTTAAACGTATATGCTCAAAAATATGTTGTTGCAACATTTGTGCAGCAACGGGAAGTGCTTGTAAACCAGGAGACATACCCATAATTAAATGAGATAAAATATGAGCGTCGTGTTGTTGTCCCGCAAAAGCTTTTAAAGGAATCATGTTTAAAATACTTGAATTTTCTTCGGCAGGATCTCTAGGTTGTTGGTTATTGTGCGGTATTAAAATACCATTAATATCTCTAACATTTAAAGCTGAGTAAACCCTGTAATATGCTTCATACAAATTGTGCATCTGCGGAGCACTTTGAGCCATTTCAAGCTGAGTTTGTGCAAGTGTTATTCTTTGAGCTGTAGAAAATATATTAGGATCAGCCACAGGTAATACATTTACTAAACAATCAAAGTCTTTACGTTTTATAGAACGTGAAGCACCTGGAACGTCATATGGGTATTTTTCTGGTAAAAATTTACCAAAACCTTTAGCTAACATCTTAAATTCTATACTCTGAGCATAGTGTAACCGCTTATGTATAGCCGACATAACCATAGAACCACGCTCTAAAAGAGCAATTGTGGTTCCAACAGCCGCCATTTGGTTTCCATCACCAATTTGCAAGTCTGCGGTATTGGCTAAACGCTTACCTGCTTCTACTAAAAAGCCTAAAAGACCAAATAAAGTTTGAGAAGGCTCTTTATAGGGCAAAGGCATTAAAGAAGCGTTTAATTCAGCACCACCAGCGTCAATATCTCTAAATTCACCTGGTTGTATAGGTGTATCATTGTCAGCTATTCGTGCCCCACGGGCTTTAAACCCTGCTGGAAGGTTAGAAAGTGTGCCTGCATCCAATAATTGACGCAAAGCAGCAGTTGAACTCTTGGAAAGACCACCAATTAGGTGTACAAAGCCTAATCCATAGGCTCCAAGACCCTCAATAAGCACATAATGTACAAAATACTCTAGTCTTTTCTTTAAATTATCGTCTTCTTTGTAATTTCTGCGTATTCCAACTACATTTTGCGTAGATTCTTCAATTGTTACCACATAAGGAAGCTTTATTCCTGTTTCATCGCCCTTGTCATCAGTGTCTTCATGCCCTTCTATGTCTAAATCAACATGAAACTCTAATAAAAAGATTTCTTCTGCCTCTCCAGTAGGCTCTAAACCCGTAACTTTGTCTACAGAGGACTGTATTTCACTATAATTTGGGTCATAATCTTCATCTTGAAAATCATAATCAGTGTATTCTCCTGCAACCACTCGTTTTTTAAACTCATTGGAGTTCATAGCGATACGATGCGTTATTCTATTGCACTGCGACATCACACTTGAGCCCGTATACGGTATGTAAAGATCATCTGCAAGTACTAATTTACTTACCATTCGATCTAATTGCTCATCAAAATACACTTTTTTAAACACAGAACCGCCATAGCCTAGATAAAACAAAGCTTGATCCATCTCTGGTGTGTATTCTTCCATAACAGAAGTAAGCTGATAGTTCATAAAGTCTTGAACCCTCGCAGCTTGCTGTGCCTTGTCAATGGTTTCTTTGCCAAGTATCTGCGTTCTTACAGGACCACCCGCTGGCATTAATTCTTTAAAAGCCTGTGCCTGAAACTGTATAATTGATTCCGTAAGCATAGGATGAACCGCACTTGCCGAACCACGAAAAGGCTTGGTTCTTTCTTCCATTTTCAAGCCTAATAGATCCAATCCATTAGAATACATCTGCTCCCAATCCTGCCTAGAAGACTTATCCGCCTCATACATAGCAAAAAGGTCAAGAGCTATTCTTGATAACTCATCATTATCTATTACATCTGCAAGGTTTGCGTGAAAATCTACTTTATCTTCTTGCTCCCCTATCTCTATTACCGCTCCTCCATCTTCTTCAATAATTACTTCTACGTCAGGCAGTGTCTCTTCCGTGTCAACTACTACGGATAGTTTAGGGGCTTGGTTGACAGATTTATCTATAGCCATTTTTATTCCTTATCAAATCCCAAGTCCTTTGCTTGTTTAGGACCTAGTTGTTGGATTATAAAATTATTTACTTGTTTTTGATAGTCATCGTCTGCTTTAGATCCAAAGTTTTTCGAGGGAAAAGTTGAACCTTCCTGAACATCTAAATCAGATAAAGGAAAAGTTTTTAACCTTTCCTCCATAGATAAATCTTTTCTTTTTTCAACAAGCCTAGCTTCCGCTTCTCCCGTAGAGCGTTCATAGGTATAGTAATCGGTTGCACGAGCATACCTAGTAAATTTTTGTGATAAATCTTCTAAAACTTGTTCTTGTTCACTTAACTTACGTTTTTTCTCTAAAAGATTGTTTATTTTTTTCTGCTTTTGTTTTTTATAAAGTTCTAAATTTAAAGGGATTGAAACAGGCTGTTCAAATTTAAGAATGTTTAATTCATCTACTATCTTGTTTTCTTCTTCTAGTAACTTTCTTCTTTTTTGACCTAAAGATTCTACTAAACTACTTACGTTATAACGAGAAGCATCGGTATTTGTTCCTTTAGCAAAACCCTCCATTTCTTGAATAGCGTGTTGAACCTCATGTAAAACAGTGTTTCGATACTCTTTTGAAGCTTTTTCTTTTTCTTCTTCCTGTAAAGCAAAATTTTCTTTTTGTTGCCTTTTTCCTTGATCCTCTAGTCTTTTTATTGTTTCTTCAAAAGATTTTTTTTCTTCTTCAGTGCGGGAGGCTTTTATCCTAAAGGACCGAGTAATGTTTTCTATTGCTTTTGTATTATAGCCTTTTTCGCTTCCAACCTCACCTAAACTTATTTTTTTAGGGGTAGCTTTTATTTCTCCTGTGCTAGCGTCAAAACTGCCTTTTACGTCACTTCTACGATCTTTTACTATTTGAAAAGTGTTCTTTTTTAAATTTTCATAAGCTTTAAACAAGTCTGGAAAATCAATTACCTCCTCTAACTTAACTTTTTTAAAAGGATTTGCTTCTTGAGCTTCAATTGTAAGTAGGTCTTTGGTTTCTAATTCTTCTGCGTCAAAATCTATATCTTTATAGTTGCTAAAATTTTTAGCATCCACGACAAAAAAATTTCTGCCCTTGTCCACCTCTTTTAAAATCATTTTTTGAGGAGCAAAGCCCATTTGAACATTACCATCACCTCGCTCTTTTTCTCCTTTTTTTATACTTTCAAAATTTTTCGGATAAATCAAAGAACCTGTAGTACCCACCATTGCCATTGGTAATTTAAAGTTAAACCCCGTGTCAGGCACTTCTTGTCTAAGTTCATTATCCATACCCCTAAACGTAGGAAACTGTGCTTCTCCTCGTTTAACTGCATCAACCGTTTTCTGCCAAGATTTTATGTTTAAGTCATATCTGGATATATCAGGGTTTTCTGTAAGTGTTTCTTTTTCTGCTTTATCAAACAAATAAGCAGAGGTTAAATCAAAATTTTTAGACTTTGCTCCTTGAAATATGTCTAGTCTAGTGGGTAGTAGAATATCTCTTAAAGGATTTTTATCTCCAAACTCTCCTGCATCTCTTTGTTTTGCATATTGCCTTTCCATAAAGTCTACAATTTCCTCTCCTGTTTTAACTCCAGCGTATCTACCTGAAGCAGGACCAGGTATAGGCACAGTGAGTAACTGAGGAATCGCCGCATCTAATTTATATTTAGTTGCTATATCGCCTACGGCAGACATAAAATTTGTAAGACTTTTTGACTCAGGCTCGTATGTTAGTTTTTGCATCATCTCAGATGCCGCTTGATCTGCTATGCGTATTCCCTCTTGGGTTCCAAATTTACCAGAGGCAATGTTTTTAAAAATACCATAAATAGGTCCTGCCACCGCTGATGCCAACGAAGTAGCAGCTAAAGGAACAGCTTCTAAAGCACCTAAAGCATAGTCTTGCGTTGGAAGATCTTCACTTTGTTGTGGAGCATTAAGAACATTTTGATAACCTTCTGGATAACCTTCAACAGGTATTGAATCAACTAAAGAAGTTTTTTTTACTTCTCCACCGTTCTTCTTCTTTATCTCTGTTATGTTCTTTAAAAAAGCTTTGTTTTCGTTTACTTGATCTTTATCAGAAAGAGCTGCACTTTTTTTAGGTTTTTCTTTTGCAAAAAAACTTTTAAGCTCTTCTAAAAGACTTTTTGATGAGTCTGGGTAAGGTAATAAGGGCGGTGTAGGTTCTTTAATTTTTTGAGCGGTGAAAGGCGGTAAGTCTTTTGCATCTAACCTGTCTGTTCGTAAGCCAGATACCGCCTTATACACTTGTATTGTCTCAGGGTCATTATTAAATATAACATTTTTTATCACAGGATCTTGTGTTATGTCTACGTTATTCATTACCTCAATCATAGACAAATCAGCTACGGCTTCTTCAAAACTGTACGGCATAACGTAGACATCATCCCTGTCACCTAAATCTACATTAGCCACATAGGTAGGTGTTATGTTGTACTTTTCTTCAATGTACTTTCTTAAAAAACCCTTAGATGAATATCTACTTTCCTCTTTACCCCTTAAAGTATCGGTGTCTACACCTAATTCTTTTAAAGCTTTTTTTAAAAGTGAAGTATTATTTATAGATCCTGCTTCATCACTCACTGCGTTTATTGTTAAAAGATTGGTTTTTAAAGCTGCGGTTTCTCTATTGTGTCCAAAAACATTTTGAAAATTTTCAACAGCTTTATGAAACCTGGGAGAATTTGCTTGTCTTCTTTTAGCCTTTATTAATTGTTTAAACTCTTCCGTAGGAAGTTTTTTATCTTGTTCTGTTATTTGAGTGTAATATTTTTTAGCTTTTTGTCCCCTAACGTGTTCTATTTCATGCTGTAAAATTTCTGCTTTTTCTTTATCCTCTTTTTCAAAAAAAAGATCACCTAAAGCTATATTTGCTGATCTAACATTTCTAGGAAGTTTATCTTTTGTTTTAAGCGTATCGTCTTCAAGTTGTTTTTGTATAAGTCCTCTTAACTCGTATAGATCTGGTGCCCCTCTTACAAAGTCATTTACAAGCACTGATGCGATGGTGTTCAGCGACTTGCTGGAGTAAGGATTACCGCTACGACTCACTGTTAAATCAGGATTATCTACTGTAGGGTCAAAAGTGTTTTTAAAAAGAACATTGAAAGGAAGCCGTTTTTCTGTTAAATAAGGGTTATCCACTGTAGGAAAAGACCCCTCAGTAAAATCGTCTTCACCTAAAGAAGTTTTTTTTTTACTTCTCCACCATTCTCAAAACCTTGAGTTTGGTTACGATTCATTAACCTGTTTAAATCGTCCCTGGCTCGTGAGGCACGGTCCGTGTTTCGTTGACGCATCATCTCTAACACTGGATCACCGCCACGGTTCATGTTTACTTCAACAGTCCCACCTCTTTTATACTCAGCAGGGGTGGTGTTAACAACGGGTGCTGTTACATCCACCATCTTTGGTGCTGTAGTAGGAGCACCCGTGGGCAACGGAGCTACTCCACCTGTTATTGCCACATTCGGTAAAGACCCAGTAGGGACGGGAAGCCCATCTGTACCCACGGCAGGCAAAGGACTGTTCGGTGCAAGAAAACTATTAGGTAAATTTGTAGGAGACATATTTGCATAGTTCATCGGTATTTTCGCCAATTGTTTAGGCGTTAAAATCTGCTCTTTAAATTTTTGAGCATCCCTTGCAGTAATTCTTCTAGGATCTGTTCCATACTCACCTAGCTTTTGAAAAAACTGAGCTGCCTCAGTCGAGGTTTCTCCTGTAGTAGGGTCTGTATACGTTTCATAAAAATCAGGACTGTATTTTTCTCCAAAGGTTTTCGTATGCAAAGCAGCTATCTGATCACCTAGTCCAAATTTTTGTTGTCTCTCCTCTATAAGGTTTTGTCTGGAAATATCTTGTTCTTGCCTATCAAACGAATAACCACCGTCTGCGTCTAGGTTTTTATAAGCATTAGCATACTTTATTAGCTCCTCGGGTGTTGCATCTCTATCAAGAGTTCTATTAAAGAAAGTGTTTACATCAGAGTCAAAGCCCCTGTCTTTAGACTTTTGTATCCTAACGGCATTATCAAACCTAGCCCTTTCTTCTGGTGATATAGCGTCTGTTCCATATTCATTTTCACGAGCATAATACGATATCTCCGAAGCGTTTGCGTCTCTGCCAAAGGCTTTTTGGTACATTCCATTTAGTTCGTTTATAAACGTTTCTGGAATACCTTCTAGCACATTTGCATTTTCCTGCTCCTGTATTACTTGTTCCTGTGTCGCACCTTCTTGTGCCAATGGAGGAGTATACCCTGGCACTGATACCATACGATTTTCTAAATCCGCAGCTTCTTCACTATCCAGCACCTCACCAAACTCATTAGCGTAAAGATTTAATTCACCCTCATTAGCATCTCTGCCATAAACCCTTTTGTATAACTCATTAACAGCATTTCTACTCATCTTTTTTCCTAATAAACATTAGTAGTATTCCGCTACGACCTCTTGTGATTCATCATTATACTCTTCATCGGAGTCTAATGAAATAAAATTTCCTGCCCTAAAGCGAATTAATGCCTGAGTTGTTGAGTCTACCATATCGTCATTGTCCCCGTTAGGAAAAGCAGCACATTCCTCTATCAACTCATCTGCCCATATTGTCTCAGGAGCCCAGACCATACCCGACTCTAATATCGGTGCAACTGAATTTGCTCTTGAGATTTTATCTTGTCCCGCTCTTCTGCCGCCAGGGGAGTACATCGTAACAGGTATTCCAACCCTTCTTAACTCTTGTTGAAGCGTGGTTCCAGTTGCTTTAGCCTCGATCAACACATTATCAGGTTTCCACTCCTCATATTCGTCCTTGGCAATACGTTTTAGTTCAGGAAAATCCCATCTGCCCCTTGTTACATTTAACAAAATAATATTAGGTCCTGAGTCATAGTCCTTGTGAAAAACTCCCCAAGTAGTAATTACAGAGTAATCCGCAGTCTCTTTTTTACTATAAGCCGTATCATAACTTTGAATAATATAGTTAACCAAAGGAGGCTCTTCTGGCTCCCACTTTCTCCACCACTCTCGTTTTAATATCGCACCATCGTCATTAGTCGGTTGCTGTTGCCACTGTGCTTGCCACTTTTGAGCAGACAAAGAAGCCTTTACTCCTT
>Ga0209337_1001056_pt1 | contig 21345 bp, 34 predicted proteins | sample LinPmetageLP53_FD_184044 | JGI IMG/M metagenome (GOLD analysis project Ga0209337, IMG submission 184044) | Marine viral communities from the Pacific Ocean - LP-53 (SPAdes) (version 2) | ecosystem: Environmental > Aquatic > Marine > Oceanic | place: Pacific Ocean | collected 2010-02-08 | reverse complement strand
TGTCAATTGTACCCAGGTCTTATTTTTTGGCGGTTGTCTTTTTGGCATCCGCTTTCTTAGTTGTCTTTTTTGCAGGTGCCTTTGCAGGGGCCTCAGGGTCCTTTGCCATGTCCTTGACAGTTGTACCTTTTTCTTTTGCCACCATTTCATTCAACTTATTAAGAAGTATTCTTCCATCCGCTGTGTTTCCAAATGTGACCATTATCTCGTTGGTCTTGAACTTCTTGATGTAGTTGTCATTGTGCAATAGTGCTAACATGTTTGTTCCATCCGCAAAAGTCTGTCTGCTGGCGTAATCCGCAAATTCATCAGCGTCTTGTCCGCCTTCTGATTCCACAGCCTTCATTAGACCATTGTGATACATGTCCGGTAAGAATTTCGTACCTACGACCAAACAGTTGTTTGGTTCTCCTGGTACTGTTCTATACATGATAACCACTTTGGCTTTAGACTGATCTGCTAACTCTCCGATGTGTTTGAAGTGTCTTCTCGGACCTGTCTGACCATCGCCTGCCGCTCCGGTGTTATCACCCATGGGCATGGCTTGGTTGTTAACGTTCATTAAAGTTGCCATATTATTTCTCCTTTGGAGTTTCTGCTCCTGGTTTTCCTTCGGCCGGCACCACTTTTGCTAAGAATGTAGTAAGTTTATTATAAAGTGCACCAACACCTGCCATCTCAGCCGCCCTGAAAGATCCTCTTGCAGATGCTATGTCAATGATAGATTGTAATCCTTTTAAATCTCCAATGGATAATGCATCCGGATCTGGTTGCGGTTGTGGTTGTGCTTGTCCACTTGCTGGAGCAGTAGATTCAGCCGTCGCTGTTTCTTTCGCTACAACAGTTTCTGTTGTTTTTGTTTCTTCTTTTGCCATTTGTGTTTTCTCCTAATTGCAATTGGTATTAATATACGTATATTATACTAAAATTAATTATGGAGTGCAATGGTTAATTTTGATTTATCTGGGCCTTACCACTCAATGCGAACAGGGTTAGGTCTCCGGGATTTTCAAAACCAAGTACGGTCACAGACCTTGATTGGTCTCCTTCATATTTGATATCTTTGGTAATTGAATATCTGCCATGACAGTTCTCATAGATCCATTTACGCATCTTTTCTACATCGGCCTCGTGTGCTTTTACCACGGTGTTCACAAAGTGTGGTGGTAATATGTCTAGTTCTCTTTTGAAAAAATTATTTGGATTGATTTTCACGTTTCCTATCCATCCATTCCTGTGCGGCCTGCCATCGCTGTTCTACAGTTTTCTTAGGACCTTCGTATAAGACATCTCTGTTTGTGTTGCTTGGTCCAAGTACTTCTACACCTTTCCAGAACATGGCAATTACAACCAATAACATTATGCCCACAATCCATTTACTCATTAATAACTCGCATATATTACAAATAGAATACAAGCAATGAAGCCTGCAATCAACACATGATTGCCAAGATTAAACCAACTAGTGCCTACTGTGTGTTTGTTCTTTGGATCTATAAATTTATTTTGCATTAGGCTCCCCACACGTCGTCGTACATTGGAGGCTCATCTCTGTCAGGCGCCTTCTTGTAGGGTTGGTTATGGAATTGCTTAAATGTGTAGTACATGGCGAAAACCACTGCCAAATGTCCTACAACAAGTCCGACCCATCCCCAAAGCATAGTCGCAATAGAGAAGAAGTATACAGTAAACACGGTGCTCCATACAAAACTTAGGACAACCAGTAACTGTAATCTCACAGTTTTTGGCAATGCCCTTAGATCGTTGTGGTTATCGTCAAACAAAACAGTTGCAGTATCAATCATCCAATTACGGAAACATTTTACTTTGTGCATTTTGCCCGAATAGGGATTTGAATTAGGAAAAAGCATCATGTGAGTAAACCTATATTAAAGAGTAAAAGAGTAACCACCACTATTGCAGTTGCTATCACTATAGGATTATCAAGTAGATCCTTTATCATTTCCCACCAAAGTTTAATCATTGTACTGTACCGTTAGTCCGAAAGGTGCTTCTATGTTCCTCTCGTATGGATTGTTGATTAAGAATATAGTGTCACAGTAGTGTTCGTCACCCCATGTCTCAAAAGGCCAACCATCTGTGAACATAACGAATTTCTTGGGCTCTATGCCCTCTTCCTTCATGTAGTCCCAATTACATTCGAACTCTGTACCACCACCTGATCCTAGTTGGTAATCTAATAATTCTTCTGCATTGTCTGGTGTGAACACTTTTGGATTGAACACGGCAGTGTCAAAACTCCAAAGATGTATTCTAAAGTCCTTGTATTGATCCATTATGTTTTTTACTTCTGTAAGAAATTCTTTACACTGATCATTGCTGATACTACCACTGGCATCAAGTGCCAAACATATATCAATCATCTCGTCATTGTTCTGTCCTGGTAGTATGGCAGATGTGTGCCACGATTTCCTGCTGGGTCTCATCCAAGTATAGTCTGACTTCAACGTGCTCATGATCTGTTGTTGCAGTATTTCTCTCCAGTCCATTTTAGGCTCTGTGAGATCACTAACCAGTCTTTGTAAAGCACCAGGCAAATTACTAGCACCTGTTGACTGTGCGGCACTCACCATCGCTTCTTTAACTTCGTCTCTGATCTTTTTAAGTTCTTCTTTTGTGTATACAGGTTTGCCTTTTCCACCCTTCTTACCATCTTGGCCGTCTTTTCCTGGGCCATCGTCTTTGCCCCACTCCTGGTGGTCGTCCATAAGTTCACCTAATTTTTCTAGGAATTTTTTACCATTCTTTTTTGCCTGCTTAAAAAGGTCATCATATATTCTTTCAGAAGCCCAGTCCTTGTACTTGTCGTCCTGGAAGCCTTTGTTCTCACCTTTTTTACCTGTAGGCATATCACCAATGTTAGAATCCTTCAATATCTGATTTACCGCATAGTCCGCCGCTATGTTCCAAAGTTGTGGATCTCTGTCGCCTATCCTTACCAGCATGTGTTCGAATACATTGTGCAACACCTCATGCCCAAACAAGAACTCTGCTTCTTTGGGTGTAAGTGAATTTATGAACTTGGTGTTGTAGAAGAAGTGTCTACCATCTGTGCCTGCTGTAGGACACCAGTCGTCTGCGTTTACAAGTTTAAGTCTAGTAGCAAGGTTGCCAAAGAACGGATGCTTCAGTAGTAAGGCGATCCTTGCTGTAACTAGTTTGTCTATTATTAATTGGTCCGACACTATTTAGACTCCATAGCAGTTATGACATACTTGCCAAACTTCTTATGGAACCTATCAAATGATTTCAACTTGCTAGGATCGAACGGAAGTTTGTAATTTGTTAAGGCAATCTTCGCACCCATAACAACCAACTCTGTCTCAAAGTTGTCCATCATGTAATTGAAGAACCTGTCTGCTTGTTCATTCCAAGTTCTGTCTTTCTTCTCGTGTGCCTGTTGTAATTCATAGCACAAAGAAACTGTAAGAGAGTACATCGCTGATATCTCTTTACTCTTAAGGTCTCTGACCTTACCGCTCAATATATCAGATGGGTTAGGTAACTGACCGCTAATCTTACGATGATTCATAAACTTAACGGCCAGGCCTTCTCCTACGCAACCTGCAACGAGGTCAGTGAGCGTACTTTCTGGCAGGTCATCTGATAGAAGTTGGGATACGAAACTCCATGATCTTGGAGTTGCGAATGATCTAGAACTACCTCTAGGATCAAAATCATATAAATCTTGTTTTGCAAATGTGCAATAACCTACGACATCTGCATGTACGTGTTGGTTGGTAGCCCATTCCATCCAGTCTTCGAAGTCTACTCTTAACTCGATATGAACGAATCTGTTCGCCAACGGAGCCGGCATTCTGTAAGTGACACCTTTGTCGCTGTCTCTGTTACCTGCCGCTACAATTGAAACGTCTTTAGGTAGATGATACTGTCCTACTCTTCTGTTCAATATAAGTTGATAAGCCGCCGCCTGTACAGCCGGTGCCGCCGAGTTTAACTCGTCTAAGAAAACGATTGCATTAGACTTGGGATCAGTTGGCAGTTCTGCCGGACTTGCCCAAACCATGTTGTTCTCTTTTGCGTTGTAATAAGGGATACCTTTTATGTCTGTTGGTTCCCATAAAGGAAGTCTAATGTCGATAACTTCTCTTCCTTCCGCATCTGCAATTTGTTTAACAATATCGGATTTCCCAATACCTGGTGCACCCCACATCATTATGGGTCTCTGTAATTTAATACAATGTGTTAATGCTGATTTCGCCTCGTTGGGTGAAACTGTTCTGTTTTGACTGCCTATTGCCGCCTCTTTGTTTTTATTAGCTCTTGCCATTTTGTACACTCCTGTTTAAAATGTTTATAATACGATTATAGCAGAAAAGTGTTATGCGTCAACCTGGTAATTATGGCTAAAAAGTCGCAGTTTTATTAATCTTTTTGTTCGTCCATCTTGCTCATTGCACGTGCAAGTCCGTATTTTGTGATATCTCCAGCAAAAAGCATGAGTTGTAACGCCATTTTTTCCATGGTCACTATAATTTTCTTCTTGTCTACGTAGTATGGGCAGTCAACAAACTCATCCAACCAAAGGTATGTTTGGGGTGTGAATATCACTTTTGCTGGAAACTTGATGTCATAGGATTTTATATCCAGTTTTTCTAACATTTCCAACCCTGGCTTGGTCAATCTTAATGATCTTGCTTGGTAACTCTCACGAACATTCTGCCACCATGAATAATAGTTGTTCTTCACGGTCTCATCATGCACTGGTTGTTCCAGCAGTTCCATGAAGGTACGGGTGTATGCAGTCTTGCGATCCATACAATTAATTATCTTGAGAATTTTTCGCCTGTTTTTAAAAGGAATACACCAAACTTGTCTGTGTTGTGTTGTGCGTTCAGTTTTTTTGCTAGATTTTCTGCGTGTCCTGGATTTGAGAAAGAGACTTTCTTGTATTTTGGACCAGGATAGTTGGCCACCAAACTTGAGCTCTTAAGATTGATAGGTTTGCCATCGTAGAACACTGCCCATATGCCCTCGGCCGCTAGGACCTCGTCCATTTTGAAGGTGGCCTTATTGCTGTGTTGCAACAGTACTGTGGGTTTTGGTCTGCTCATAGTTGTATCTCTTTACAACTATATTTATTGGTATTTGAACTATTATTTTTCTCCGTGGATGATGATGTGATATCTTGGAACGTCACTGTTGTTTATAACGGTGTGGAAATTTGACAAATCTAGACTGTATGCCGTTCCTGGTGAAAAATCTAATATTCCGTGATTCTGCAAGTAGAACTTACACTCTTTTGGATTGTTTATTGCAACATTGACAGCACCCAATCCACTGTGATTTTGATCCTTGTGCAGGTTTATAAAGCCTTTTGGCTCCAGGCACATGACTCTCACTCGTTGGAATTTTTTGTATCCTAAAGTTTTAAGCCATTGGATTGTTTTTGGCATGTGTTGAATAGCCTCGTCCGTCCATCTGTACCCTAAAAAATTGCTGTAGTAACTTTCCTCCTTTGTCCTGCTGGCCGACTGTCCGTGAATACAAAATGCCTTCCACCCAAGTCCACTATCACTCCTGTGTAAGTTGAGTAATTTCTTAATATTTTGTATTTCATTATAGATTGTTGTTACAGGAACGTTAAGTTCAACTTTTTCACAGGCACTGTTTGTTTGTTTAGTACACTTTTGCACGAATGCTTTAGTTCCAGGCGATATTAACTTATATGCATTGGATGGATAAAATTTAGCAAAGTAATATTTAAAATCACGAACATTTGATAAAAGGAATTTCCCTAGGTACTTGTGTTCCACGAGGTCTAGTATATTGCCAGTCCGGGCCTTTATTTTACTTGGACACCATACCCAGTTTTTTTTGTACTTGTTTTTTAACATATCGAAGTTATGATTTATAGATTCAATAAAATTATCCTTGTTGTTGATTAGTGCTTTGTTTATTTCCTGTGTTTCATTTAAGTTAACATGGAAGTGTATAATTTTATTACGCAAAATAAAATTGTAAACAAAATCTCCGTAATTCTCACCATTCCAGTTTTGTATAAGATCTTTGATAAAATTGATCTGTACCTTACTGATATCATATATTTCAACATCTCCGTCTTGGAACATCCAAGCAATTCCGCCGCCTGTCATGTAGATATGATCTTTTTTGATTTTAATTCGTTCGTTATTAAAGATCCATAGCGTGTTTTCTATCATTTTAAAATAATTGGTAAAATCTACTGTGTATGGAAGTGAGGAATCTATTTTTTCTGCATGGTCAGGAATATCAATTTCTTGCCAATCGTCTACAATACGTATATCTGTGTCTGTGGGAGTTCCCCATTCGTCGAAGGCCTTGTCTGCATAAACTGTAGGAAAATTTTTGCCACTCTTTATTACTATCATAGGATTATTTTCACAAACTCTGAATCATTTAGATCAATATTGTGGTCGGCAGTAGCCAGGAGAGGAGCAGAATAATGATGCTTTTCTGTGTATGAATCTATTTTATACGTTTCTAACCATGATCGTTTGAAGGACTTGAACCATTCTACGAAAGAATTATCAAATTTTCCTATCGGCCTGTTTTCTAAAGGAATAAAAAATTTAGCTCTTAACGTGACATGCGGTTTACAGAGCTCATTCACACGTTGTTGCTCGTTTGGTTCTTCGTCAAGCCAGTAGTTTAAAGGTTTTTTGCCTAACTCTGCCCATGACAAATATATGTTATTTTCTTTAATACTGTCTGAGTAATAATCATAACAATCAAAAGATTCCGTCAATGGTCCTTCTTTTACACCCCAGGCTATGTTAATTTGTTTTTTCGAAGGTCGTTGTCCCTCGGCGTAATGAATAGCGTGATGGAATTCATAAAGTGTGGTGTTATCCTTCATCTTGCTTATTTTGTCATGATTTTCTTCATATATCTGATGTAAGTGGTTTAAATTTTTCTGATCGTTAATGTCCTCGAATTTAATCTCTCCTAGACCATATTGATTACAAAACTTTGAATATATTTTTTGCAGACCTTTTAGATCTATTAATCCGCTTTCGATATTATCTATTGGAATGTTTTTAAGGTGTTTTATTTTTTTGAACCATTTCAATGCAATGGCTGTGTCCGCGAGCGTGTAGGCACATTCGAACTCTTTACTTTTTTTTTTGAATACAATCGTAAACTTATTTTTTTTCACTGAAATTTCCGCCATCCATTTCAATGTCAACAGTCTGTGCTTCTCTGGCAGTTTTTAATGCTTCTATGATTTCTTCCTGGATTGTGACCATACGGGTCATCACCTGTGTAAGGCTGTCGGCTAGTTGGTCTGCTTCTTTGGCCGGAAGTACTATCTGCCTTTCACCTTTTTGACGTAGAGTTCTGATTCTACCTATTAGGTCTTCAATTGGTCTTGTTTGTATCTTGGAATTCTTTGACTGCATTATTTAATACCTGTTGCATTTCTATTTTAGTTTTCATCGGTCCTTTGTGTTCATATCTCGAAAGTGTTATCATTTTAGGACAATATGCTTTACGCCATCCTTTTTCAAAACAGATTATGTAATAACCTGCACAGAATTGACTTTTGCTTTTTGGTGTCTTTGTATAGACAGGCAATTGCTTCTGAACATCAAACATTGGATTGTAAGGGTGTTGACTGCAAGGATAACCATGCACGTCAAAGTTATCAGTTTGTACTTCATCGTTGGGTTTTTTGATGTTGGATTGGTCAAATATTTGAAATCCAAATTTCTGAAAAAGACTCTCCTGTGTGTGGAATACTTGTCTCCTGTCTTGTTTGCTTAGGAATATCCACCCGTTGTCTGCCTGTTTTTGGAGTGTGCCTAACTTCTGGCCGTTCTGCTCCACAATCCAAAACTTGTCTTTGACTAATGTTTTTGCTCTTACTGTCATGATACCAACCTCGCATTAAAAGGCTCAACATAAAGTTGTGCCTGCTCACTAATTCTATTTAAATCGTACTTGCCACAGAACCTCATGAATCTGATTCCTACTTGATCTATGCTCTTGTTCTCGGACTTGGCCTGTGCAATCGTTTGATCTAGTTCCTCTACTATTGCTTCTGGTTGTGCGTGTAGATCAACTAATGCTCTGTTTCTTTCATAATCTTCCATCACCCTGTGTTCGTTCCCGTCATGATCTACCCATTTGCTTAACATAAGATTGTTCCATGTGTAGCCTTTTTCGTTACGGTCTGCGTATGCTTCTTGTAAGCCTATCTTGTTCTTTGTGCCTTTTGTACGCACACCTGGGTATGCACTAAAGATGTTATCACTCGGGTCGCCTCTCATTGATTTCTCAAATATAAGCCATTCTGTGTCTGGAGCAGGCTTAGGTGCTTTCAATTTCTTGTCTATCACAGGATTACCTTTACTATCAAACCAGCCCTCATGTGTCATAGTTGTTTCGTTAACACCGTTGTACTGCTTAACACGTGGTGTAATTAATTGATTCAAGTCTTTGTCTGTGCTTATGATAACATGATCTTGATCAGGATGTTTGTCTATCCATCTTGCTATGAGATCATCTGCTTCTGTTCTGCCATTCCTTAAAACTGTCGCATTGGTTTTAGTCTTAACGAAATCAACGAAGTCATCATATACTTCCCAGAACACTTCGTTCTCTTCTTTTTCTTTCTCAGTCATGGCCGCCGCCATTTCTTTACGATTCCTCTTGTAGGGTGCATACATGTCCTTCCTGAATGATCTGCCTTCTAGACAGAACACCACATGTGTGCCTCCAAAATCCTGCCAGGCTTTCTTAATTGAATTCATCATGATGTGTATAGCCATGCCCACTTTCTCGGAAGTGTCGCCTCGGATTACGTGTCTAGCTCTAAAGAATGTGTTTGCTGTGTCTACTAAAATGTGTGTCATGCTTATCCCCAGAATTCTTTGTCAAATGGTTTTGGCAGTTTTGATTTAATTGGTTTCCAGATCGCAATCTCTATTTTTCCAATAAATTTTGGTCTTGGAATAAACCAACCAATCAATATACCTAATAATATATAAAACATAACTTATTATAACATTATCTTTGTGTTTTGTCTATGTACGGTTTTATACTTTTAACAAATAATTCATAGTGTTTTCTGTGTGGATGTTCATTATCACTTGCTCTTTCCTTAAACCTATCAATTTTTGGAAATACTGGTAATCTATTCTTACTGGGTATGTGTTTATACATGTCATGATCCCACGTAGATAACCAACAATCTACGTGATTTTTGTTGCACAGACGAATTATATCAGTGCAAGTGTTTATCCAATGGTGGTTTATTTTTTCACTAACAATAAACTCTTTAGTGTCATGTATGTCCTGTGCATACGCCCAGGGTAATTTGCGTACATCATGATGATGCATGGATATTACGCCATTGCATCCTAGGAAATCAAATCTAAGCAATTTTCTAGTTGCCGCAGGTAAAAGGCATATTATTTGTTTTACGTGTTTGCTATTGTCTAATATGTATTTTATATTTTGTAAACATCCGTCATGACTTATACCTTTGGAGCCAAAATTACAAACCTTTCCTTTTAGCATACTTGGCCATTTTTCTTCAACTGCAACCCCGTGTCCTACTGTGAAACTATCGCCAACGCAGAACACTTCTTCATCAGAGAAAGTAATTGGATCCCAATTTACATATGGTTCATCTAGATTTGCACCTGATAATATATTATGCTTGAACCATTCCTTATCAAATTGTATTTCTAAGGTTCCATTAAAAAATATTTCTTTGCAGTTTTTTATTAAATTGTTCTCAACAAATAAATTATTTTGCATTTGCAATGATGTAATGCTTTGTAGGTCGACTTGATCTTTATTGTATTGCAACACACATACAACCTTTTGATTATTATCGTCAGGCGAATAGCCCTCGAATTCGATTGTCTCTTTTTGATCTATTTTATCTATTTGTAAATTAACTACGTTTACTTCATTGCCTTTGTATTTGATTACAATAGGATGTGTGTTATATGTTTTTTTGAATACTAATTTGAGATCAAGAGACTTCAGTCTTGCCATCGTCTCTCCTAGTCATCTTTACATAACCTGAAGCATTAACGTCTAAGCCTTGCTCGTTGCCAATAGTCTGACATAGTGTCTGGAACCATTTATCAACGATCTCTTCTTCGCTCTCACCTTGATATCCAGATTGTTTCAACATGTTTACAAACTCAGGATTCCAGTCTAGCTCAAAGAAACCATTTCTAGGATTCTCAGGATTAACATTTAAATTAAGAACTTTTACAATTGGCTCTTCGCTTTTCTTAGAACCTTTCTTGTTCTTTTTCTTTATCGTTGTCTTTGCTGTTTTCTTTACCTTCATAATACTATTATACCTTATTTTTATTTTTTAGTCTACTCTTATGTGCCAATTGCGTTACCAAACAAATAAACATGTACTCTGGCCGCCACATTGTAACCTCTCTTGAATGCCTCTTCTGCCACTTTACCAGCAGTTGCAGTTTGTTCCTCTTCCCTTGCACCTGTGGGCATTATCCAAACTGGCCAATCTACGCCGGCCTCTCTGAATTTTCTCACTGTGTTTTCGAGCTCTTCCCATTCTCTTATACTCGCACCCACAACAAACTTTAGTTGTCCCCTATCCGAACACCCCTTGTATTCTGCGACATTCTCAGGTTTAATTGCTTTTTCTGTTTTCTCACCTGACACAGTGAACAGTTTAGGACTCACACTAAAGAATATCTCTTCTGGTATATCTTTTACCCATTGTTTGAATGGTTCTGTAAGTTTTTGTGTGCCATTTGTTTCGTATGTCATAGAACTTGGCAAGTTGCCTCTGTGATCCAGTGCTTTGTATATTCCCATACTTGCGGCCTGTCCTGTTATCATCAAAGGTTCACCACCTGTGAAACACAAGTGTTGGTGTTGTCTAGAGTTCGGATGCAGGAACAATCCATTTTGATTTGTGTCTGTTTTCAATATGTCTACGATCTTATCTGCTAGTACAGTTGGTGTTTCGTGCCCCATTAATTTTTTAAATTTCTTTGCCCAAGTATAACTGGAATCACAACCTTTTTCCCACACAGGCAAGTCTTCAACCCTCTTCACACTGTCAACGTCAAAGTCTTCGAACGGCAATTCGTACGTGCTTGGATCTGTTGGATCTTTCTGGCCAAAGCCACTGCATTGTAAATTACAAAGAAAGAATCTTATCCATGCCGTTGGAACACCTGTGTAATGCCCTTCACCTTGTATGCTGTGAAATATCTCCGAATAGTAATATTTTTTTTCGTCAATCATTTGTTTATGTATTGTACAACACTTTCAGCAAAAAGTCTATTGTGTTCCGGTCCTGGGTGTAGGTTATCACTGGCAAATTCTACATCCTTTGACATCTCATAGAAAGGTAAAAGCACAAAATCTTTGGTTTTTATTTTTTCCAAACATTTGTAATGGTCTTCTATATACGTACTCACATACACATTTCCAGAAATTTTTGATTTAATTTCATTTAACTTATACAGAAAGTATGGAACCTGTCCGGCAAATAATAAACTTGTTTCACTGTGAGAAACCATTTTACTCATTTGTACAGGAAAAAGATCTCCTATATCTGAAGTGGGGTGCCAATTGTAAACTTTGCCATCTTTAAGTATTTGTAATCGGCAGAAATGACACAACAGCATTATCACGTTCTTAGTTTTGTAATTTTTTACATATTCGTAGGCATTGGCCACTATTTCTTGATTATTTGATCCACCTATTCCGTAATTCTTAACATCATCGCCGGTCAACGAAGCAAGTATTGACGGCCATGTCTGATCTTTTTCAATTGCTGTGCCTGATGTAAAACTACAACCAAAACAGGCAGTTTCTGAATCAGATATTGGATCTCGAAATTCTTTATAGTCGTCTATTGTTGGAACACCATGCAATGGAAACAAAGGCACGTCCAAGGTCCATTCACCGTTAAGATCTAACTTGTTTGTTTGAGTGTTTGAATCGGCCACAAATGTATTTCCTATGTTTTTGAATTGCCCAAATATTTCAGGGTGCAGGTTGAATCCATTCAACGATAGGTTTTCAACAACTACTTCTTGTTGATGTTGTTTTTTTATTACACCCATGGTTTTTCCAATTTTCGTTATTTGTATTTTGAAGTTGTAATCATCATGCCAATTAAAATCTAGTATGGTGTCTTTGGCTAGTATATCGTTGAATAATATTTCTTGTCCCACAGTTACGGTTACTGTAGGCGGGACACTGTCATATATTGTTTTTAATGAAATTTTTCCTGAATGTGTCATTCGTTCCAGAGCTCTGGCATTATTTTTTTCGTTGCCTCAACTATTTCTTCTGTTGTAAACTTACTGTTACTGTCTCTTTTGGTTAAATCAATCCACAGTAACTTGTTATCCTCTATAATTATTTTCCATTTACCGTCGGGGGAAATATTGCCAGACACTATTTTTTCTTGGTTTTGTCAAGCCTTACAATCTTGTTGTCGGCGTCTTTCAGATGTCCTACAGATTCTCTTTGTATATCAAGAGGTGAGAAGTGTGCCCAGTATAATTCAAAAGCCACGCCGTCCTCTAGGCCCTCAAAAGAGTGGTACAGTCCTGGCTTTACTGCTGTAAAATCTCCTGGATTAAGAATTGTTTCATCTACGAGGTCATAATCCTTTTGCCAGACCTTAATTTTTATTTGACCGCTCATGCAGTAGAATCCGTTCCATTTCCATTCATGCAGGTGTTTAGAACACACCCCGCCTTTTTTGTAATCTATTCTGTGAAATTCACAAGCATTGTTAGACAGTATTAGTTCTGTTTCACCCCAAATTTTTCCTGCTTTGTTTCCCATATGTTTTATTATAAATGTATTTAGATGTTTTGTCAATGGGGGAATAAAATCCCCCCAATGAGTTTATAGTAAAGTGAATGCCACAACAGCCGTTACCGCTAATACTACTGCTAGTATACCGGCGCCTGTATAGACTTTGTTCATCATACTATTTCAGTTTGTAAGTCTTTTGTAGTTGTCTCAGTAAGATACCATATGCTGGTAAAAATACTAATAGTCCAACTGCAATTTTTATTACAACTTGAGATCCTGCGATCTCCATCCAGTTCATTGCCATGTACTCGTCTGCACTGTTGTTGAATGCAACTGCGAAGAATGTGTAAGTGTCAATGATGTTAGCCGCGATAGTGGATAACGCTGGAGCCAACCACCAGTTCTTGCCGTATGTTTTTGAATCCCTAATGTATTGGAATACGTACACGTCAAGTAAAGTACCAACTGCATAAGCAGTGGCACTTGCGAAACCAATTCTTAATGCAACCGATTGCGGTGCTCCTTCTGCCAAGACAACTGCGATTGATCCGATTATTGCCAATGGATAAGCCGCCGCTATTGTGGCCCTTGCTATTTGTTTGCCCAATAGTCTGACAGTCAAGTCAGTCGCTATTACTACTAATGGGAATGTGAATGCCGCCCACGTAAGTTTCACCCCAAGTATCTCTACTGGAATTGCCACTAACGCATTTGAAACTATGATTACTACAACATGTAATAATACTAATTTCATCAGCATTGATTTATCTACGTTTTTAAACATTTAATCTCCTATAGGTTAATTTAAATGTCCGTAATTGTAGCAGTTTAATGAAATAAGGTCAATACAACCTTTAGTTTATTTGTCCCAGTCTTCCCATGGGAAAACGATCCAAGCGGGTACTTCGTCTTTGTTTATCTCATATCCGTGGTAATCTACTTTTACCTTGCTGGGCTTGTTGTTGATGAGTGCGGCGAATCTTATCCTTTCCTCGTGTTTGCCAAAGTTGTCAAGAATGTATTGGAACGTGGCACCCGAGTCGTTGATGTCGTCTATGATTAGTATTTTCTTTTGAAAAGCGAATGCTTTTTCAAGCACACTCAAATTTGGTTTGGCAGTGTGGTCTCTTAATCGTATGTCTAAAACTTCGTGTGCTGTGTTTAACCTGTGAGAAAGATACACACCTGGTATGCAACCACCCCTGTTAATTCCTAAAATCACAGTAGGCATCCAATTGGAATGCACCATCTTATCTTCGATCTGTATCAGTGCGTTACGCATCTGACCTGTTGTAAAATAATTTTTTTTAACTTCTTCGCTCATATTCCAAAATAGTAGTTCATTAGTCCTATTATTAGTAGTGTAACGAGTACTGCGTTCAAGAACAACAATGCTCGGTCATGCCATAGGTATCCTACCCATGCCCATCCTATTGTGCCTATTAAACCAAACCACATGTCAATGTGTGGTACCGTTCCTACACTTCTCGCCGCAGTGGCTATCAATATAAAGAAAACAGAGATCCATTTTACGTACCAAGATAGATCACCCTTAGGAGTTACTTTTTTTATTACCCTAGACGAATTAAGTTTTTTAATTTTTTCATCTAGTTTTTCTTTGATTGGTTCTATTTTATTTTGTGTATCGTTCATAGACTCTGTTTATTACATTGTTGGTTGTTACAAAACTTGCACACTTGGCCATGTCTTTAAGTCTCCTCGCACCTATGTATGTACAAGCACTTCTCACTCCGCCTAGTATGTCTTCTAATGTGTTTGTAACAGGTCCTCTGTGTGGTAATGATATCAGCCTGCCTTCGTTACCTCTGTATCCGTCTTTACGTTTGCCGTGTACTTCTCTAGCCTTGTCCGAGCTCATGCCATAAAATTCTACCCTGCCGTTAACGACTGGTTGTTCTGATTCGTCATGTCCAGCCAACATGCCACCAATCATGACCATGTGGGCACCGCCGCCTAATGCTTTTGCAATATCTCCTGGATACACACAACCACCGTCTGCCATTATGTGTCCGCCAACGCCGTTCGCGGCATCTGAGCATTCAACTATTGCTGAGAACTGTGGCACGCCGACACCAGTCATTGTTCTTGTTGTGCATACTGATCCTGGACCAATGCCTATTTTGACCACATCGGCACCATTAATAATTAATTCCTCGGTCATCTCGGGTGTCACAACGTTGCCTGCTACTATAACTTTGTCGGGATATTGATCCCTAACCTTTTTAATAAAGTCCACCATGTTCTGGTGATATGCGTTTGCAACATCAACAGTAATCATTTTAACATCTGGAAACATCTCTAGCACTTTTTTCATGTTTGCCCAATCTGGTGCATCTGGATCAAACATCACATTGGTTCCTGTGCATACTGACACTGACTGCATTCTCAATCCTGTGCCTGCGGCCGCTTTCCATTGTTCTGGTGTTGTGGTTTTCGTTATCACAGTCATCATCTTGTGTTCCTGCATTGCCTTTGCCATGGAAAACGTGCCAACACCGTCCATGTTACTTGCAAATATTGGAAGGAAGTCCATAACTTTTCCTGAATTCCTAAAAGTAAACTTTCTAGTCATGTCCACATCTCTCCTGCTAGATAATGTAGAACGTTTTGGCTGTAGCAATACATCCTCAAAATTTAGTTTTGGTTCTGTGTTAATCCTCATTTTCTTCCTTCTCTTTTGTTTTACAAACTTCTAGCACACTCTGGTAGTGTTCGTATGCCTGTTTCAGTGCTGGATACTTGTCCCTCATGTCCATCTCGTCAAACATGTCCAGTTGTCCCATGTCACCTAGGTCTCCAAAACTGTAAGTGAACTCCGGATCTACGCCCATGTCCACACTTCCTGTCGTTACTGTACCGCCTGTGTACTGTACTCCATCTGAATAACCCATTTCTATGTTGTCAGATTGCACGTTGGCCTGTTCGATCTTTAATTGTTTTTTTGTTTTTTTAGCCATGACCCTTCATGCTCATACAAATTTTATAAAACTCGTCTCTTGTTGCTGGATCGTCTTTGAAAGCACCTAGCATGATTGCCGTGGTCATATCTGATTCGTGTTCTCTTACACCCCTATGTGTCATGCAGTGATGTTCTGCTTTTACTACAACTGCAAGATTCTCAGTCTTGGCATATTTTTTTAATTCATCTGCAATCTGTGTTGTCATCTCCTCTTGTATCTGTGGTCGTTCCACGATGTGATGTACGATCCTATTAAATTTACTCAATCCAATTACTTCTCCGTTAGGGATAATGCCAACCCATGCCTTGCCCACAATGTTCTGGAAGTGATGGGCACACGTTGATCTGATTGATATTGGACCACTAGTGTACATGCTCTTGTACCCCATGTTAGGGAAACTTGTAACCCTAGGTGCTGGTTTGAACCTGCCCCCGAATGTTTCTCTGATGTACATTTTTGCCACACGTTTCGCAGTCTCCTGTGTGTTGTGATCGTTTTCTGTGTCAATTACTAGGCTGTCTAATACACCTTGCAGTTTTTCCTGCACCTCTGCCTGCAACTGATCCATTTCACCATCTTCTATGTATTCTGAGATGTTGTCATTGGAATGGAATCTCTTGCCTGCTTTCTTTAACCTGTCTTTTATAGTTTTACTGATTGGCCCTTCGGGTACCCAACTATCTTTTAAAATATCTTCGCTCATTATTGTATTTCCTTCTTGTGTGTCTTGTTATACCATTGTACAGCAGTTGCCACCACGTTGTCAATACTACTCTGTGTTGGTTCCCACTCTAACATTTCCTTTACTTTGTCTATGTCTGCAACAAGATAGGCAGGATCACCTGCTCTGTTGTCGTGCATTTCTGTGTTCATCTTGCCTGTGTATTTTTGTACAGTCTCCAAGAGCTCTTTGTTAGACGCTGGTGCACCAGAACCTAAGTTGAATACTTCTGCTGTTGCATTTTCTGTAGCATAGTTCAATGCTTTTATGTGTGCGTCTGCTAGGTCCATCACGTGTACGTAGTCTCTGACACATGTTCCATCCGGTGTGTCATACTTGTCGCCAAATATTTTGAATGTCTTTCCTTGTCTTGCACAATCTATTGCCAAAGGTACTATGTGTGTTTCTTTTTCTCGTAATTCTCCGACCTCACCTTCTGGGTCTGCCCCAGCGGCGTTGAAATATCTTAATCCAACACTTGATAGTCCATATGCCTTGAGATAATCTTTACATAGCATCTCCATCATTAGTTTGCTTCCACCATACGCACTAATTGGATTTGGTATGTCTGTCTCACGGCACTTTCTAAATCCTGGATCTCCATACGTTGCCGCACTAGAACTGTACACAAATGTTTTCACTCCGCACTCTATCAACTTGTCTAACAATGAAACTGTCACAATAAAATTGTTTTTGTAGTATAGTGATGGATTTTGAACACTTTCAGGGACACTTGTACTTCCTGCGAAGTGTATGCAACTTGTAATGTTGTATCTCTTTATTATTTCTTCAATCCTGTCTACTTCTTGTGGCAGGTGTAGGTTATGGTTTGGTCCAAAGGAAACAAGACCATCTCTGAAGTGTCTGTCCACCGTGACCGGCAGATATCCGTTCTTGGCCAATAGTTTGCAAGTGTGAGAGCCCACATATCCTGCTCCTCCCGTGACCAATACTGCCTTGCTTGATCCTTTAATATTTAGGTTCTGAAACTGGTGTCCTGTAGTGTCTTCCATCTCTTCTCCATTGTTCTCCCTTGCCTGTCATAATGTCAATCATTCTGTCTATTGTACCATTGGTCCAATCAGAAATCTTGCCTATACTAGGGGATGGTTTGCTTAATAATACTTCTAGTTTCTCCATTGCGTCTTGTTGTGACCATGGAACGTACATCCTTGTATGGTCATTTGCAAATGTCTCCGGAAATGATCTGTACGCCGGAAACAGTGTGTTGCATCCAAGAGAGTCTGCCTCTGACACAGTGTTTGACACCCAGTCCTGTAATGCACAATTGAACATCACTCTTGAATCTGCAAGTATCTCGTAGTATTCATTCTTCTTTAAATTTTCATGTATTGTCAGTATGCCTTCTTTTGCCAAGTGTTTGGCTTCGTCAACATAAAATTGATTGTTTGATCTCAAAGGACCACCCTGGCATATAGCAAATTCAACGTCTGGGTGTTTCTCTTTGTATTTTGTTGCTAGGTCCATGTAGAACTGTGGCTGTTTCTCTTGATCCCATCTCGCACCGAACACAACTCTCTGTTTACGTTCAATGAATGGTTTGATGTTTTCTACTCTGCTTTGCACTTCTTCCTTGCCGAAGCTCAAGCCTGATATGTTGTATATGGGTGCGGACCAGTTTGCTATCCGCATATGTGCAACCATCTCTTCATTTGTTGCAAGTATTCTTACGTTAGGAATTTCATTGCACATCTGTTCATACATGCTCATCCACTTGCTCATACCCCAAACATGCACGAAATCATCTGGATCTATAGCCTGTGCTAAACATCTTAGGTATATTGCCGGTCTGTGTTTGTCTTCAACTTGATTGAGAATGTAAGGCAATGATTCCATGCCTGGTTGAAACATGTCTTCAAAAAATATAACATCCTTACTTGTAACCTCACCATTACGCATCATTTGAACTAAGTTCATTAATTGGCTCATTCCAAAGTATGAACGTCCATGTGCGTCTAAGACCTGTCCAACACTGATTGCTTTTGTGTCGTCTATTGTAGTACCTGGCACGACCACGTATTCTATGCTTCTCTTGTTATATGCTCTTTCTGTCCAGTCTTGTAACTGTAATGTGTATCTGCCTTCGTAAGGCTCTAGGCCCATATAAAATATTTTCATAATGCAATTATAACACAACTATTCACCTTTGTCATTAAAATCTTTATACAAAGTGTAGTTGGCAGTTAATTCGTCTCCTTTCTTTATTGGTTTAGATGTAATTAGGTATTTTACTGGCAATTGATGCCAAAACCCTGCAACATTTTTGCAATTAGGGTTGTCTGAATGATTGTAGAATGCTCCCAAGGCGGTCCTAATACTGCCATGAGGGAAGTTCTTATTCAGCACATGAACAATACCCAGCACCACATCAGCATCAAAATCTTTTGTAGCAAACAGACCCAGGCCTTGCACGTCAGAATCTTTTATCGTCAACCCGTCTGGTAATGGTTTATACATGTTTTTTCCTTTTCTTTTTTTCTTCCGGAGATAAACAAGATTCAAAAAACGAACCTATTGGTTCTTCTTTATTAGTTTTTCTTCTTTTTTTATCATTGTCTAGTTTCTCTTTTTTGAAAATATCGTCAAAGTTGTTACGATACTTGTCGCTAGACGGTCTAGATTTTCCGTCCCAATTACTCATCGTTCCTATGCGACCATTCATGACTCTTAAGATAGTCACACATTGTCTTAGCGTCAGACACTTCGAATGGATCATCGTCATCACTTGAGTTGTTTTTACCTGGCTCTTCAAACACTTTTCTAATGTTGCCATTCTCTACTATCATAGAGTATCTCCAAGATCTCATTCCAAAACCTTGTCCTGGCTTGTTAACTAACATGCCCATTCCCTGTGTGAACACACCTTCGCCATCCCCTATTGGTTTTACTTTTTTGATATTAGTGTCTTTGAACCATGCGTTCATTACAAATGCGTCATTTACTGATAAGCAGTAAATTTCGTTGACACCCTCTGCTTTTAATTCGCTATACTTTTTTTCATAGCCAGGAACTTGTTGGCTAGAACATGTTGGTGTAAATGCTCCTGGAAGTGCAAACACTACAACCAATTTATTGTCAAATATTTCTGTGGTATCGACGTCCTTCCATACTCCGCCTATGAATGTGCAACCACCTACTTCGTCAGTGTCGCCATCTCTTGTTTTAAATTTAGTGTATGGTACTTTCATTGTTCTCCTTTTTTTGTTAAATTGTATTCCTTTATAGTTGGATCTGCCAGCATGGCGTCTAGTTCCTGCGTTCGTTCTCCAGTTAATTGCAACATTGGTCGCTCATGATGTCCAAAGTTTGCTGTGCCGTGTGGTACGTCCTGCCAACGGAAATAAATTACATCACCTTTTTGCCATCGTAAAACCTTAGACCCAAACATAATTATTTGTCCTGGACGCCAGTCGTCTAGCATGACAAAAAATCTTACCAAACGTTCTTGTTTTTCTTCTTCCGTTATGTCATCCCAAAGTCCATTACCATACACGGGATCAATATGCCACATGTGGATCTGCCCTGGTCTTTGCACATGGATGAGATGTCTAAAACGATCTCCTAGTGGTAGGCAATTTGCAATTTTTTGTATAAGTGTAGGCTGATCAGTGAGAAGGCCTTCATCCCAACGGTCCTCGGCTTTAAGACCGCTGAAGGTTTGCTGTTTAATTGTCCAATCTCTATCTATTACTTCGTAATCAGTTTTAGGAATTTTGATAGCGGCCGGATCCCAATCACCGTTTATTCTACATAATGGATCACGCAAAAAATAAGGATCCATTTCCTTTGAGTAATCTAGATCCCATTTACTTCTCTGCAGAAACTTGTGAAATACTTCTGGAGCATTATAATAACTCATCTTCTCTCCTTGACCAATTTAATTTCTCCCTTGTCTGTGTGTTTAATCCTGTGTGTATTTTGCAGGGCAAGGTGCAAGAAAGTTTCGTATTTGTCTTCCTTGACCAACAGAGTTATACAGTCATCGTCTTCATTATCATAGTCAGTATGAGACCAAATAAAATCTTTGCCATACTTCATACCAAGGTTGCCTGCGGTTGCACAGATGTTAGCCACTGCATCTACAGTGGTGTATGAAGCATTAAGTCCGCCACCACCTATTGGCAAATATCCCATTCTAGATGTTGCTTTGTTCTCTTTAATCTTGACTTCTTTCACTAGATGCCTCCTGCTACCGGTATTTCGTAAACTGCGTGTGATCCGTTTTCTCCGTCCTCGGACACATCTATCTCAATTTTTCTTCCTGGGTATCTTTTTGTTATTGCCATGTACAAATCATCACTCATCATTTCACACGATTTATAATCTAATTTCAATGTGCCTTCGCTGTACATATCCTCAATCCATCTCTTAAACTGTATAAATTCTATGTCTCTGTCGTCGTGGAATACTTCTATTGCAACTTTAAAATGGAATATGTGTCTGTGCGGATATCCTAGGAAAGATACATCCATCCTGTCACCTGTTGCAAGTTTAGGATCATCCAATGCCGCTGGATACTTGTGAATACCTTCTTTACGGAAAGTCACCCATATCATTTTATGACCTTTACTTGCCTGTTCTGTCAATGCTTGATCTCTCATTTCTTCACTGCTCATTTTTTACCCTTTCTCTTTAATTTAGATTCTAATCTTCTTACTTTTGCTTGTAATTTTTCAACTTCCTTAATATAATAGTCTGTGCTGTGCAGGCCCATTTTTTCAAACTTTTTATTTTCTTTTAACCAGGCTTTGAAATGTGCTAATCCTTCTTTGTACTCTTTATCGGGCAACTTCTTCCTCCTCTATTGGCTCGTCT
>Ga0209337_1001055_pt1 | contig 21355 bp, 26 predicted proteins | sample LinPmetageLP53_FD_184044 | JGI IMG/M metagenome (GOLD analysis project Ga0209337, IMG submission 184044) | Marine viral communities from the Pacific Ocean - LP-53 (SPAdes) (version 2) | ecosystem: Environmental > Aquatic > Marine > Oceanic | place: Pacific Ocean | collected 2010-02-08 | reverse complement strand
AGTGATGTTAAAGTTAAATAATCTTTAAATTTAAGATATTTGAACCCTGTAGTATATACACGCGTGTCTGCGGGCTGAAACATATCATCCCATTCAATACCCATTTCTTCGAATAAACTATTAGTGTTTATGAACGCATTATCAAACACGATTCTATGTGCGTGTAAATCCCGTTTACCCCCAGATGGTTCCCACCATGAACCACCGGCAGATTCTTTACGATCATATATAATAACTTCGTGGTCTGTGGATCTGAGTATTTCCCATGCGACTGACATACCGGTTGGTCCGGAACCTATTACATGAACTCGCATTTATATATACACACAAATATTATACGGAAAAATTTTCATAGTGTAATGTAAGATGTCACTATGTGCGTTAAAAATACCACCAATACGTAAGACTAAAACGTGGAAATTTGCTGGTAAATTTTTATGGAAACGACAATTTGAAAAAGATCAGGTAAAATTCGGAAAATGGACGAGGGACCAATTAATTGAGTTAGGACCAACATTTATCAAATTAGGACAAATTGCATCAACTCGGGCCGATTTATACCCGTTAGACTTTATAAACCAATTAGAATCTTTACAGGATAACGTACCATCAATTGATAAATACTATATAGAAACCATGATCAAAGAACACATTAATTCCGATATGTTTTCCAGTTTTGATTATGAACCGTTTAAATCTGCGAGTATAGGTCAAGTTCATAAAGCGGTATTAACTGATGGTAGAGAGGTGGTTGTTAAACTAAAACGCCCCGATATATACAATATCATGAAACAGGATACAGATGATGTCCGTGATATAGTTAATTTACTTGAAAAAATTGGTGTTGATACGGGTACAGGTTCAGGGTATGTACTTAACGAGTCTATAGAATACTTATTAGCGGAAACTGACTACGAAAAAGAGATGGAAAATGCGATACGTTTTCGTAAATCGTTTAATAGAATGAAATGGGTAAAAGTTCCAAAAGTGTACAAAGGGTTATCGAATGAGAATATGATTGTTATGGAATATGTTGAATCTGAAAAACTTGCTGATATATCGGACCCAACTGTAAACGGTAAGAAAGTGTGCCAGGCACTCATTAATTCGTACGTTATTCAAACAATGGACTATGGATTTTTTCATGCTGACCCACACCCGGGAAATATTGGGTTTTCTAAAGAAGGAAAATTGGTATTTTATGATTTTGGATTAATTATTGGTTTAAGTGATGATATAAAAGAAGGATTCCAAAACATATTCATTTCTATTATAAATAAAGATACAAAGGGTATTGTTGATACACTTATAAAATTGGGCGTTATTTTACCAATGTCATCCGATACGAGTGATATTGAACTTTTTTTCAAAACAGGTTTAAATTATCTCGAAACACTTGATGGTAAAAACCTACGTGATGACATTTTACAAGATGAACTTCTATTATCTTTGGCACAAACGAAACCGTTTATCATACCAACATCGTTCGTATACCTTGCAAAAGCGTTCTCTACTATAGAAGGTACATGTGTACTCCTAGATCCAGATTTTACGTATCTCGAGTACCTAGAACCACTTATCAAAGAGCAGGTTTCTGATAGTATAGATATAGGTAGTATGTTAACAACATCGGTCGAAATGCCTAGTCGGATAAAGAATATAAGTACGGCGATGTTGGATATGGAACAATCGCGTGCGTCTATGAAAAGATCGATGGAAAAATCACGAAAAGAAATGAGGTACGTACAATATAGTGTTTTATTGGCTGTATTTGCAGGTAACTTGTTGGAACAATATAAGGAAGTGTCTGTATTTTTAACATTAATAAGTCTAGATTTAGCGCTTAGGGCTTTTCGTAAAAATCAATAGCGGTCGTTTCTGACCCAGGTGTTGTTGGGGTTTTATTTTTTTTGAAAAAATCTTTATGTTTTTCAAATAAACTTTTGGTACGCTCAACTTCATCACCGGCGATTTCTTTTATTTTGTCTTTTATACCATCAACTTCTCCATCTCTTTGTTTACGCAGTTTCTTACCAAACTTCTTAAACTTTTTCTGTGTCGAAGCAAATGTAGCGGTTATTGAGGAAAGTGAAAACATTTTATTACTTATTTATTACTAACATTTTTATTTTTTCTTTGATTAGTATAAGTATGTTAACGGATAGTGATATTCGTAAAAAGATTACACAGGTACGTAAAAACCAGGGTCAAATATACGCACCTCTTAAATATTTCAGGGGACTTTCTTCCCTGAAAGAAGTTGAAACGCGGTATAAAAAGATGTTGAAAAAGGATTACAGACCATTTAAAACCGATAAAAAGGTTGAAACGAAAAAGTCAAGTTATACGTCGAAGTTCCGTAAAAGGTACCCAGGTGTAACGAAACTGAAAGATATATCCAAAGTGACGGGTATACCGTTAAAAACTTTAAAAACAGTCTACGATCGTGGTTTAGCCGCATGGCGAACGGGACACCGACCAGGTGCGAGTCCACAGGCGTGGGCGTATGCGCGCGTACACAGTTTTGTTGTTAAGGGGAAGACCTATTATACAGCCGATAAGAACTTACGATAAAAAAAATTATTACATTATATAAATGGTTGTTATATCTCAATTAACACAGAACAATAAAAATAACCAACGTATTATATCTCAATTAACACAGAACATTATAAAAAACCAACCTAGATACCGCACTCGTCAGATGCGTATAAAAAATATAAAAGAAAAATTAAGAAAATTCGGAAAACCTGGTCAAACTATGATTAATCACTTGGTAAAAAGAAATTCCGAGTTTAATAATACTAAAATAAAGGAATTGTATAATCAAACTACGGTAACTGGAATGGTTAATGTTATTAAAAGGGTATTAAAATTCGAAAATGTAAAAAATAAACCAAATAATAATAGTAATAGCGGTAGTAATAGTTCTAAGTCTAGTCCTAGAAATATACCTACGAGAAGTCGTAGTTAAAAAATGTACAGACAATCAATTTATATAATAAAGAGTAAGATACTTATTATATAAAATGTCAGAATACCTGAAATTGGAACACACTACCCCATGCGATAAATTGCAACATAGGCGTTGGTCTAATTTACTATGGGGAGGAGTATTGTTATTGGGGTTATTAGTGAACCGTCTTACATGTTTATGCGGACTACCTTCTGACTGTGTTAATATTGAAATAAAGGATATAGAGTATCTTTTTGTATATGGTTATGTAGCAGGACTTATAATTAATATAAATAGCGATAGAGGCAGTGTTTTAAGACGTTGGTGGTTTTGGTTAATTTATATTGGGACCGGTGTTATTTTTTCAGCCATTGGTGAGATAAAGGACATGCAGTGGTCAGTAACTCAAGGAGTTACTTTGACACCCTATATAATATGTACAATGTCAATAGTAAGTGTAACTGTTTTGTCTTTATTTTTTCAGATAGCCCTATATTATCGTAATATACAATATTGTATAACAATCGGTTTAATTTATACACTTAGGATTATTCAGATAGTATTGGCATTGAACATGCCCAAAGATAAAGAGTTGATTTTGGACCTTCCTCCGAGACATATCCATCATATCCTACACTCTAAACTACAAATACATCATTACTGGTTGGCGTGGAATATAATAGTATTGTGTTCAATTACAGACAGCTTATATAATGACATTTTATTGGCTGTTTTTACGAGTATTTTTGTTCAAGGGGTATCAGTGTATGGTGCGGCACCAGTAGTAAAGTACGAGGTACATTAAGATACGACCGCCAGTTCCTTAACTAAATCGTCTATACTTTTATAGTACCGTTTAAGGTCTTTCATAAACCGTTTATTCTTTTCGAGATCTTCATCGACCTTCCTATTCTTATACACGTACGCCAAGTTCGATTTCGAGTACCGCGTTCGTTTTTGGTTCTCGTTAGGTTTCCTCGGTACGAGTTTTTTATCCTTTTTCGCGACGCTTTGCATGGGTTCAATACGTTTCGTAAAACTAATGGCTTGCATGACCGTATCAGCAAGATCGTCTTTCTTTTTGGATGAGTTGAATATAGGTATCCAGTGTGCGTTAATCGTATTGTTCCATATAAATTCCTGACACCTTTCTATCGATGCCTTTTTACGTTTATTATACATGACTTTACCCGGACCCGCAAAATCGGGTATTTTGAATCGCGCATCGTAAATGATCGTTTCGGCTTTAGGGTTACGTATGATAAAATAGGCGTGTAAGAAATGTTCGACCATTTTCATTTTCCGATTCTTATCGGGTTGTTTTTCAATAAGAACCGTATCGGCTTTTAGGATCCAAGGTTTTTCGTCCAAATGGTTTCGCATGGAAACAAATAAACCGTCTTTATGTTCAGGAGGTACACCTGAAACATCCCATTGAACAATAAGGTTAGACGTTTCGTCAAGCATACACATGGCTAAGTTACGTATACCGACATCGATACTTAAAATCATTAATATAAAGAAAATTTTTATCTTTAAGTCGGTGTTACATTTAAAATAATAATATTTTTAGAATATAGTAAGTAATGTTGACTATAATATCAATTTTAATATTTACATTTATTCTTTTTCTAATACTTCTATTTGGAAAAAGGTACTACGATGGGATAGGTCTAACGAAAATTGAAGAGGATAAGGAAGATGAATCGGGTAATTTTTACCAGAACAATGATAGAAGTTCATACTTTTCAGATGAAGTTATAGATTGTAAAGAAACAATAGCATCGTACGATACGTGTGTAACAACCGGACAAGACCTCGTTACTATATTACAATACCCCATGAATGGAGGTAAACAATGTACTGATAAAGTATGTAAAAACACTGATGTTTACGATTGTAGAGCACGTGGTAAAAAACGCGAGGTTTTTATTCGAAGTGGTCCCGGTTCGGATGGTAAATTTTTAAATTATTATGTTAAAGCATGCGAAGATGTTGAAAATTTAGTTTATGATGATGATAAAAAACAATATGGGTGTAAAAATACGGATATTTATAGGACCGAAAACCTTCGTAGTGGAGTAAAATGGGATATATATTTACAATGGGATGATTATTCAGATGATATTGGGGTAACTAAATGGATACTAGAAATATTACCCATAAACGCAGTGGATGATGGTCAGATAAAGTATCCAGGTAGAGATTCTTTTCAAATATCAGCACGTGTATACAGTGAAGAATATAAGATAGATAAAACTATATATTTAAGACAAATATATGATACATGTGAACTCGATACTCCTGGTAATGGTAATGGTAATACCGGTGATATGGGTGGTGCTATTCCTATTCCTGATGCCACTAATACCGGGGCCACCGGGACCAACATCGGGAATATAAAAACCGACGGTGGCATTAGCATGGGCCCTATTACTGGCGGAAAGCAAAGTGTCGACGCACTTGTCCCAATTGATGCAGATGCCGTTACAGTGCCGACTACTGGTACAGATTCGTCACCCGTCGGAACCTTTCCATATTCTTGTAAGTTTGATGATACAGATCGGAAACTAATTTCTGACACGTTGGGTATTTCACACACCCCGTATACTTTTTTAAGCCATCCTAGTAGTCATCGAAACCCTGATTATATAAAATTAATGTGTGCAGAAGATAGTGCACAAAATATTCATTACCAAACTGCTTGGCGTGGTGATTCTATTGATACTTCAACACCGCAAGAATATGACGATAAGTTGACATGGAAAGATAAATCGGAACAGCAAAGGGAATGTGAATTAGATTACAAAAAATGTATTTCGTACGAAGATTTTTTTCCGTATCATGGAAAATTTGATTATAGTTTTGGAAAATGCGTTCCTAAAACAAGTGTTTTAAATAAACTTTCGTCCAGTGTAAGTCTAAATAGCGACCAATCTGATACAAGTAAGATTGTGTTTTCTGCGTACGAAGACGTTTGGTCACCCGATTTGGCAGATATAGTTACTAAAAGGTGTGATCAAAGTATGTATTGTGATGAAGGTATGGTATCATCAAACATCTTTAATGATAATGATATGACGATTCAATACGATTATCTAATAGGTCTTATACCTTCGGGTGTGGGTCCTGCAACGACCCAGAACTCACATCGTCGGGCTAAATGGATTTTAGAAAATGAGATGCAACCTATAACTTATTCACAGGTGTGTACCATTAAAACGGAATAGATTTTTTTTAAAAATAAACGATATACTATATAAATAAAATAAATTTATATACTATATGGGTTTAATAAGTTTACTATTTCCAATTTTCCTTGCCCTAATTTTGATAGTTGTACTTTTTGGTATAATTTACCTTATAAAGAGAAGGGAAGGTGAAATTAAAGATGAAATGAAATCGATAAGGGATATTCTAAACGATATAGACGATATAGATGAAGTTTTAGATACTAAAATCATTGAAGAAACTATAGGTGAAATTCTCGAAGAAGAGTTTAATTTTCCATGTTTAATACCTCCATATAGTAATGGTTCGTGTGATCCAGGGTATAAAATCGAAACGGGTGAAGATACAGGTAAAAAGTGTTGTTACCCAGAGGACTCTATAAAACCTAGTGAATTTCAAAGGAAATTGAAACTCGCGAATCAAATAATTCAAGAAATTTTAATAACAATGGTTATGGGTGAACTATTGGAAAGATTGGTTAAAAAATTACTTACTTTAAGTATTACAAGAACCGGTGGTAAAGGCGCGATTTCTGCAGCTGCTCGAGCGGCTAAAGCAGCTAGAGCGGCTAGAAAGGCGGCTCTAGCATCTAAAGCCGTAGCTATGAGTATAAGAACAGCTGTTAAAACAGGAAGTAGAGCACTAGTAAAAGCTGTAACTGGTGGTCCTATAGGAGCTGCATTTTTGATTGTTGATGTTTTTGGTATGGTATTGGATATTCAGGATACTCTTGGTTATGCGTCTTGGATTCCTCAAGCTACATTTGTATCTACTAAAAATAATATAGATTACCAATTTGGTAAGGCTATGGAACAAAATGATATGGAATTCCCCATGCTATACCCATTAAATGAATTATATGGTGATTCTTACTCAACTGCAATGGAATTAGCGTATGCTAAACTAATTGATAAGTATTTCGTAAGTGATATGGAATTGGAGAGGAATTCAGAATATAAAAAAGCGTTCGATGATTTCGTAGACGCGTTAGTAGATTCTATAGTGAACGAGACGAGTGAACCTGAATTACCTAAAACAATCGAGGAATATGCAATTAAAATAACAAAAGATCGTCACAATGAACGCGACGAACTTATATATGAAGAAATGAAAAATTTGATTCCACTTGGAGATTTGGTATCGAATACACAAATGTACCCAAAAATAAGTAGTCCTACAACAATCGGTATTTCACTTTCACAGGAAGGTGCAAGGAAACTTAACGAAAAGAATAAACCTAAATGGTTAAACGATGAATACACTAAACTTGCCGCTGTATATACCGATAAGTACTATATTTACGAAAGTGGTGCTGCAGATGATCTTACAATGAAAGAAATGACGTTAGCTGAAAAAACTGTTCTTGCAACGGGGTACGGAGCACTGTTTTCGATGTGTGAAAAAAGAAGAAAGTTGAAGAGTTCATCTGCGTCTATAACACCAACAAGTTACGGTTCTTATTTTGATTTTGAAAACGCAAAGTGTGTTTTTACTAAACAACTTTGTGATCGGTATGGTATGGATTGGAAATCAGATAAAAATGACTGTGAAATTGGTGAGACGCAAAAATACCTTGAAATGTTATTTGGTACATCGATAGTAAGACATGCTAAAGATGTTGCGCGTGAAAGAGACGAGGATTTCGAATCAGGTGACATTAACAGAATTTCAGCTGCTATATTTAGTACTATAGTGGATCCAGCTGCTCTAATGGACAGGGGTGAAGATGGGCAAACAATATTCGGTGATGATATTGATGGTACTATAGAGTACGTAGCTGGTGAAGTTTATGAATATGCTATTGAGAAGAACCCGCTTTGGATTGATAATTGGGGACTTTGGTGATAAATACAGGACATACTTATTAAGTATACAATTTTGGGTACATGTGGATTTAAAATATTTATGTATATTAATATAATAAAATGTCGCCGAGATCAAAGATTGTATCAGGTGGCTTTCAATCAGGTATCGGTTTAACCGACGACGCTCTCGACGCCACCTTGGCCGCAAACCAGCGCAGCGCCCTCCTTGTTGCAGAACAAACCAAATCCGCCGCCCTCAGACAGGCCGCTGAAGCTGGCGGCGACGCATCGCAGAGGGCTACAAGAAATGCTCTTCAAAGAGCCGGTGATGCAGCAGCAGCCGGTGCTAAAAGAACCGCTAAAGCCGCAGCTGATAATGCGGGAAAACTTATAACCGCTGGTCTTGTCGTTGGTGGTGGACTATATTTAGAAAACAAATTCAAAAAGGCGGATAAAGATACAAAAAATTGTATTAATGTGTGTTTACCAGAAAACTGGGACGATTACGAATACGGTGATCTTGACAAATCCGATCTCAAGTATAGAGTATTGGAAGGTGAAGATGCAAACGCAGCCCAACCCTTATGTACAGCGACTATGGACGATTGTGGTGAATACTGTGGTCCTAAGTGTGAAGACCTTCACGAATACGATATACCAGGTTCCAAAACTGCTGCGGGTCTCGGTAAAGGTTTAGGTAAAGGTCTTGGAGGTCTTTTCGGAGGTCTTGCAAAAGGACTTGGAAAATTATTTGATCCATCGGGTATGGCGAGTAAATTTTCATTAGTAATGATTATACTTATTATTGTAATGACAGCTATACGAATGATGAAAAAATAATTGAATTTAAAGAAAAAAAACAAAATCATGTTTATATACGCATGTGGTGTTGGTGGTGTTGCCATCCATTCAAAAGTACGCCTTTAAGTATGCCGTATAAACATGACGAACGTCGTAACAAATTTTATACATCAGGTAACTTCTGTTCGTGGAGTTGCATGAAAACATATACCATAGATAAGTACGGGTGTAATCGCGGTGGACTCATATGTGGGAACATGGTTATGATGCGTCGTAAACTATTCAATAAGATAGGCACGATAAAACGCGCACCTCACCGACAAAGATTAGACGTTTTCGGTGGTGATTTAAATATAGACCAGTTTAGGGAAAATAATGTCGTCGATGAAGAACAACCTAACGAAATAGAAACTAAACCCGTACCCGAAATAAATATACCCATAATATCGAGTACTAAGAAACTGAGTGATATTACGAGATCGACGGGTAAAAATGAAACGTTACGTTTGAAACGTGAAAAGCCACTCAAACGAAACGAGAATAATCTAGAATCGGTATTAGGATTAGTTATCAAAACTAAAACCTAACACACGCACTTGTTTATTTGTAGGACGTGATTTAGGAATATTAACGGATCTACATGAGTGTACCCACCTTTCACCGTCGTACGCAATCCATTTAAAATTATATTTTTCGATCATTTTTCTACATAAAACACACGGTAGTGATATACCGTCCCCATAACTGGTTTCACGACATATCACTAGAGCACCATGTTTTCTATTCATCCATGACGAAAATTGATGATTTTTGTACCCCTTTTTTAAAAATTCGTGTTTTAAGTTTTTTATGAGACGTCTTTCTGCACAACATGTAGAATCACTTTTTGATAGACTAGTTAATTTGGTCGTATAAGTAACCACAGTGGTATATGACATATATTTATACGAGCGAATTATTTTTAATATCGTTACAATTAATACACACTTTTTCGCAATATACAAAGGAACAGTATTCACATTCGTTAAGTGTTTTAATGTTTCGTTTAACGAGTTTATTTTGTGAATACTTAACTAAATCTTTTATGGTATATATTCCATACATAACCATTGTTTCTAAATCGGGAAACTTCATTTATAATATTTAGTATACGCGTAAAAACTTTATGTTATTTCGTACACGTTTAGGCACCCAAACACTTGAACATTTTTTTACACCCCGCGCTTGTTTTTAACATGAGTGCAAAGCTATCGATCATACCCGGGACCATAGCTTTTAAAAGTGTTTCGAATTCCGTATCGGTATCACCTTCATCGATCTGTTCAATGATTGAAAAAATCAAATCTTGTACGAGTTCCTTTTTATCAGGACCAGATATACTTTTGAGATTGTTTGCTTGAAGCATGAGTGTAGATACCAAAATACATACGTTTTCTTTAGTGATACGTTTTCCCTGATACCTTTCGACAATTTTTTTCATTTCCGAAGCGACTTTTTTAGACTGTTTGGATTTGGAATCATAGTTTGCGACAATTTTTTCCGGCGTGGCTGACATTTTATAGTATACTATAAAATATTTTCTTTAATTAATGTAATAATGATGAACACCGACAATAAAATTGCGTTCATTGCTATAACTATAGGTTTGGTCCAAATGTTAATGCTCGTTCGAAATCTTTTAAATACCGATGATATATCTTATTATAGCCTCGAGTATGTTATATCTGGTATAATTGCAAGTACATTATGGATAGTTTACCAGTATAGAAAAGGTGCTAATTTTTCGGTCGTATATTCATCAGCTGGTTTATGTATAGGTTTATACGTTTTACAAAGACTGATAAAAGAAAGAAAACCTGAAAAAGAAAAATCTTCTTCTATATAAATGCAAACTATTAATTCTACTTCTACGCGATTAAATACTGTATCATTTTCACCAAAACAAAACAAAAAACGAGTTATTAAAACAGTAACGCGTGCATCTAAAGACGATACGGGTATTAATTGGAAATACGTAGAGGCGGTTAATGGACGAGCAGCTATGTACGGTACTATTTTGGGTACAGGTAATTGGGGACTCACGGGTTTAAATGTTATTGAACAGACACACTATTTACCGTTTTCTATATTGGCCGCTGGTTCTTCTTTGATAGCCATAGGTACAATGACAAATGCCGTTGGTAAGTTATCAGAGGAGGATTTTGAAACGTTCGCGTTAATTAATACGGGGCGTATTGCAATGGTTTGTTTTACAGGTTTGATCGGTGCTGCTATTGTTGGTGTTTGAGTCTAATAAAGGTATATCGGTATTTTGTAAAACGTAACTTAGAAAATCAATCATTTTTACTTTTTCCTCTAACGTAAATGTTCCTGCTCCACGAATCACGTGGACCAAGAGCATAAACAATAAGTATATAGAATCACGAAGTTCCATATACGATTATTCCCTAGATTTTCTTATCATTAAAAAAATGATAATCAAACACATTGTTCCAAAGAGTATTGGTGGTCCATATGTAACATAGTCTCGTGTAGTTTCATCATTTAATGGTTTACACGATTCGTTATTTACAATCGTATACGTAAAGTAAGATGTTATTATTCCCATAACAGTTAAAATACTCGAGAACATTAAACCATCTTCAGACCAAAATTTCTGGAGTAGTAAAGTTGAAGCAAGTGTAATAGCTGCGGTGAGTGAATGGTTTATATATCTAACATGATTCACTTTTTCTTCATCTACACGTACTTCCTCACAATTTTTAAACGTATTTGTACCTATATATGCAGTTGTTGCGTACATTATAGTTAATAGTATAACAATTAAAACAGAAACGAACGATATTTCTTCGGCCATTTTGTATTTATTTGTTATAGACTGAGAAAATTAATAAGGTCGTCTCTCGTTTTCTTTTGTGACCACCCGAGTGATTTTATTTTTTCTGACGATATGTAATATCTAGAATCGTTAAAAGGCCTGTCATGTACATACGTTATCCAATTATGATACTCTTCTGTATTTTTTACGACTTTAATTAAGAGTTTTGTAACTTCCATTACCGATATCTCATCGTCTGATGCGATGTTATATATTTCACCACATTTACCGTTTTTCCAAACAATATCTACAGCGTCTATAACATCTTCGACATGCATAAAAGCACGTTTTATTTCTGAACTTTTTGTACCGTGAATTGTACACATAGCCCCGTTACGTAACGCCTTTTTGAATTTGGGTATAAGTTTTTCTGGGTACTGATTCGGTCCGTATACGTTATTACACCGTATTGTTTTGATATTCATTTTATACGAGTCTATATACGACTGAACAATCATTTCCGCAGCGGCTTTAGATGCTGAATATGGATTTGTTGGTTTTAAAACACCTGTATCTTCACTAAAAGGTACGTCAGTGGTAGATTCACCGTAGACTTCATCTGTACTAAAATGGATAAATTCAACGTTTGGTTTGAGTTCACGAAACTTATCTAAAAGAACGTGTGTACCATACGTGTTATTTAATGTAAACTTTTTTGGATCGTTGAATGAGTTATCTACATGGCTCATTGCAGCGAAATGGAAAACAACATCAAAATCGTATTGTTTTATAAGGTACCCTACTAAGTCTTCGTCGCATATATCACCTTTAACGAATGTTGATACACCGGGTTTTACATTAAAAATGTTCGAACAATAATCGAGTTTATCTAAGTTTACAAATTTGATTTCGGGGTATCGTTCTTTCATAATGTTTAGGAAATTTGATGCAATGAACCCGCAACCACCTGTTATGAGAACGTTTGTCATTTATTTACCTTTAGCAAAAAATTTAAGTAAATTACACACGCGATCAACATCATCGAGTGTCATGCCATGGTGTGCACCTAGTAGGAAACCGTTTTTCATAATTGTATCTGCATTTTCAAAATCCTGTTTGAATTCTCTGAATGCTGGGTGTCGAGTGATATTACCCGCAAACGTTACACGCGTTTGAACATCATTTTCTTCGAGATACTTTACAACACCGAGTCGATCAGTACACTGTAAAGGTATAGCGAGCCAATTTGGTTTTTTAGAATCGTCTGGTAATGTATAATACGAACAGTCTTTCAGGTTTTCCAAGTACCTTTCTATTAATTGTCGCCTGATTTTTAAGAACCCTTCGAGTTTATCGAGTTGTACGAGACCGAACGCGGCGTTCATTTCACACGCTTTTAAATGATACCCAGCGACCCCGTATAGAAACTTCCAATCGTACGGGATACCGTCGACCGAATGGTTAAACCTTTCTGAAGGTTCTTCTACGTTATCGCCTATACGTCCCCAATCTCGGAACATGAGTGCGCGTTTATATTGTTCTACGTTATTGAACATGACCATACCACCAATACCACCCGCGGTAATAACATGACTCGCGTAGAAACTCGTAGTACTTATATGTGTACATTCGGTTCGTGTGATTGTGTCGGCAGAATCTTCAATAAGAGGTATATTGGGGCAAACAGATCTAATACCTTCCCAATCAGGTACGTTACCTATAAGGTTTGGTATGATTATACACTTGGTGCGGTGTGTTACGGCGGATACTACCTGCCATGGAGCGGGTACGTATGTTGTTAATTCAACATCACAAAATTTCGGTACGAGACCGAGTTGTAAAATAGGTGCGACCGTAGTTGCAAAACCACACGCGGGTGTTACGACCTCCGAACCTTTTGGGAGATCGAGTGCGGCGAGTGCGAGTAAAATAGCACTACTCCCCGAGTTTACGAAAAGACCCATTTTTTTACCGAAGAGTGATGCAGTTCTCTTTTCAAATTCTTCGGACCGTTTACCAAACCCTGCTAACCAGCCGTCACGGAGACACTCTTCTACGGCCTTAATTTCTTCTTCGCCATACGACTCGAATTTATTAGGGGCATACCATATCTTTTTATACATTTATTTAAAGAATACTTTAATCTTTAAATAAATGAAAATCGGTGTTATAGGATGTAATGGTTTTATAGGTAGAAATATTTTGGAGAAGTATAAATGGATTCCTATAACTCGAGAAGATGTTAATTTATTAGATAAGAAATCCGTTGAAAAGTATTTTGATAGATACTTTTTTAGTGTTATAATACACTGTGCGGTTACAGGAGGAAGTCGGTTACATGAAGATACGAGTGATGTTTTACGAGATAATATATTAATGTTCGAAAACGTAGCAAATATTTTTAACGGTAAACTCATTTACTTTTCGAGTGGTGCGGCACTTCGTGGTAATCCACCTTCCGATCCATATGGTCTTTCTAAATGGATAATAGATAAACGTATTTTACAATTAGAAAACGTGTATAGTTTACGTATATGGGGGTGTTATGGACCAGGTGAACTTTCAACTCGTTTCAGTGCTATATGTAAAGATAAGGGACATGTCGTTATTGATAAGGATAGGTATTTTGATTTTGTAGATGTAAACGATGTTATGAAAGTTGTTTATGAATATACGATCGGTCATAGAACGTCTAAAGTGTGTAATTTAGTGTACAGGGAACGATTAAAATTATCCGATTGGGCTAAAAAATTTGGTGCAACGTATGATATTGTAGATAAAACTGAACTCGGAGAATCGTATGCATGTAAAGATGATTTTCGTCGTGATTTATCGTTTAAAGAATACAATTAAAATATATTTAAATGTCTTTAATTATAAAATCTATTTTTCATACGTATACGGTAGACTTTACAAATTTATTACCAATTGTAACTAATAAAGATGTTTTAGTTATTGATAGAAATGTATTAAATCTTTATAAGAATAAATATAAATTGTATAAATATGTATTTGAAATAGAAGCTAAAGAAGATCACAAAAATATGATAACGGTCTTAAAATTAGTTGATTATTTAATGGATATTGGATTTACAAAGAAAGATACGCTTCACGTAGTAGGTGGTGGTATAACACAGGATATTTCATCAATGTGTGCGGCTCTTTTCAAGAGAGGTATTGATTGGGTATTTTCACCAACGACTCTCTTATCTATGTGTGATAGCTGTATAGGTTCTAAGATGGGTATTAATCATAAAGATAGTAAGAATCAACTTGGAACTTTTTATCCACCAAAACGAGTTATTATAGATACGAATTTTCTTGAAACTTTGGAAGAAGAAGATATTCACTCTGGTATCGGTGAAATATTAAAGTTGTATGCACTTGACGATATACCATGGAAAATTGATAAATTTGAAGATGCCCTAAAAAGATGTCTTGAAATAAAGAAGAAAGTTATAGAAGAGGATGAACTTGAAAAGACTATAAGACCTTGTCTTAATTATGGACACACGTTTGGTCACGTATTCGAAAGCATGTCAAATTTCAAAATTCCACACGGTGTAGCGGTTTTAATTGGTATGTATGTCATCGATAGGTATTTTGAGAAGGATATGATAAAATATGGACCATACATGCATATTATAAGAGAGTATTCGAAGCATTTGAATATAGACCATGAATTAATACTGAGGTATCTAAAGGCGGATAAGAAGGTATTAGCCGATGAAATTACTCTTATTAATTGCCGAGAATTTGTAAAGGTCAAACTTGATGAGATTTTGGTTAAAGATATAGTTACAATTGTTAGTAATGAACTTATACCTAGATCTGGGTGCAACACATATTAAAATTTTATATAATGGTACAATTCGTATATATGAGTATCTAACCAAAGAAAAGGTAAACGTTAAAAATTTTTCAGAGTTTGTCAAAAATATTCTTAGTTTTTACACATTTACGAGACTATATGTATGTTCTCAAATGCACGGATTTTATATCGAAGGTGAACCTGATTATGTTTCATGGATGTGTGAAGATGTTGAACCCGTTAATCATGATTTAACACATACAGGTCTTCTTCCACATTACGGTCTACCATGTTTTAATTCTAAAAAATATACATTTGGTGGGCGCATGGGTGGATTAGTAAACGCATTACTTGACGAGGATTATCATATATCACATGAAACGTTGGAGTGTGGTACAGGGTTTTACGATATGATACATAAAATACAGTTACCTAGTCGTTTTCAGTTGCCACGGGTCGTTAAACATGGACCCATACATTGTGGTAAAATCGGCGATGTTAAGGTTTTTGCACCACTCGGCGACCTTCAGTGTGCGGTAATGGGAATAGAACAAAATTTATTATTAGGTGATATCGTCATAAATATGGGTACAGGTTCACAGATAATACAGATTGGTTCTACGTATAGGGAGGATACCGAGAATAGACCACTGTTTGATTATACACTAAATTGTATCACACACATACCATCTGGTAGAAGTCTTAAATTTTATAAAGACTTACTCGATTTACCGGATTATACAGAACTCGAATTTAAAGACATCATAAAATCTAAGGAGTGTATTAATCTTGGATATTTTAGAGGTTCATATGGATACAACGGTTATGGGAGTATCACACAAATTATGGATAAAACTTCAAAATACACGTTAGCTTGTAGTCTCATAAGATGTTATATTAAACAGTATACAAAAATACTCGGAGATAAATTTAGAGAAAGGAGGAGAATATTTTTAACCGGTGGTATACCGAATAATATTCCGGTCATAGAAGCTCTTTTTGATTATTATTTACAAGATAATGTTGTTGTAGAAAATAACGACACACTTAAAGGTCTATATAAATATAGTAAGTATGACGACACTTGTTTTTGGTTCAACCGGTAGTATAGGTAGTTATATATGCAAACATATTACTGATGTGGTTCCATTGACCCGTGTACACTATGATCTTTCCAAACCTGACAACTTCACAGGTTTGGAAACATTCAATAATATAAAGTGTATTATTTGGTGCACTGGTATGAATACAAACGACTCCATAGGTTCTATGAGATCTCAAACATACGATGATATGATGAATATAAATGTAAACAGTATTGTTAAATCCTTAGATTATTTTGAACGTACGGGAAAGCTTTCTGACGGAGCGAGACTATGTATAATTAGCTCAATTTTACAAGAGAAAGGTAGGGTAAATAAATTATCGTATTGCGTTTCAAAGAGTGCTATAGGTGGGCTCGTTCGTTCCGCTTCTATCACACTCAAGAAAAGAAACATACTCATTAACGCTATATTACCGGGACCTATTGATAACGAAATGACGAGGAGAACGTTATCAACACGAGAATATGAATCACTAAAGGATACTTTCACGAGTTGTGAAGATATTTTAAATATATGTACTTTACTTTGTTTTATTAATAAGGGTATTACTGGTCAATCTATATGTATAGATAATGGACTTTCAGTAAAGATCACATATTGATTTCATATAATTTCCATCGAAAAAGTTGTGCTTCTTTTCGTTATACACGTGCATAAGAATATTGAAGCATTTCGAAAATGTAAAGTCATATGTCTCTATGAGAGTTATGGCGTAGTTAACATGCATAGAATACATCCCTGTGATGAAATACAAAATGTGGTTATTTTTGTAACTACCTATCCACTTTTCACAGTACTCTAGAACTGGAAGAAGTTTATACTCATCTTTGTTTTTCATTATAGTATGTGCTATGAGGAGCTCTGTTTTTGCGTTACCAGAACCTCTACCAATTCCACCCATAGTACCATCGATGATAGATACACCATTGTAGTAAGAATCTATACTCTTAACCGTAGCATTTAGGAGATTATCGTGAGCGTGAAAACCAATATTTCCGTTGTACGATTTCTTAATCACGTCTAGTATATAGTTCATTTTCACTATACCTAGATTACCATATGTGTCGGCTATGTAGAAGTAATCGGGTGAACAAGGAGTTATGAGTTTACACGTTTCTTCAATTTGAGTATCGGACATTTTATCAATACGTCCAATATTAATAGTAACTTCGTAGCCAAGCGCTTTCAAATTTGAAATCATCTCACTTGTTTCTTTTATGAGTTCTACATTCAAGACGGAATCATCTTTATTGTTACAATGATATGCTATGAGTACGCGAACCATAGAAATAAGAGATTCCTTTTTGGGAACAAAGTCATCGATTGTGAATGTTCCCATTTGTGCCATAACAGCGACTTTTGTATGTTCACTTATGACGTCTTTTAGTGTTTCGTTTATGAGACTCTCGGGTGTATGATACCAAACACCAAAACCTTCTTCGGGGGATGTACGTCTGAAACCAACCTCTGTATATTCAATACCTGCATCTTTACACGCGATATAACTTTCTACTACCTGTTTTTTTGAAAAGTTCCACTTATTTGTATAACCACCATCACGTAAGGTACAGTCTAAGATTCTCATTTATTAGTAATGGTAATTCATCTTTAAATTCGTTTGATAAATAAATTATCTTCGAGTGTTTTATCATCTAAAAACGGTGCCATTTCTTCGTACGGCATATTTTTAAACGAACCATCAGGATGTGGTTTATTTGATACTTTTGGATATCTTTCTTCTACATTACATTGTATTTCAACAATAATAGGGCCATTATTATGATTGATATATGATAAGTCGGAATCATTATTGACTTTATAATATGGTATATTATACGCATCTGCGATGCGTTTTATGTCACAAAAAGATAAGTCACTGGATGAACTCGTACCATATTCTCTTTTAAAAACTGTATTTTGTGTAATTTTTATAGCACCGTAACTGAAATTATTAAAGATCATAACAGTTACTGGTAAATTTTTTCTTTTAATTGTTTCGAGTTCTTGTATATTATATTGAAATGAACCATCTCCTAATATAGAGTATACTCTTTTATTATGAAAAGATGCACCTATAGCAACTGGAAATTCATATCCCATATCTCCATGACTACTTGATATAAAACGATCATTATCTTTGTATATGAACATATGCCATATAATATTATATATTGAACCAGATGACGCTGTTACTATAGAGTTTTCACACTTTTCCTCAAAGAATTTATTTAAGTGTCTGTAAGGACAGACTAATGGACCTGATTTATATGGTAATTCGTTAGACCATTTGTCTTTCCATTCCTTATTCTTTTCTATCCATTGCGGTTCTGTCTCACACATGGGCAAATCGAACCCGAAAAATGTATCGAGATCCATGTGAATCTTTACATCAACCTTCTTTTCGTCCATAAATTCCGACTTGTCTATATCAATATATACAATTGTAGCTTCTCTAGCAAACAATTCTCTTTTGTAACCAGTTATACCTTTAGATAATCTACAACCTAAACATAAAATAAGATCTGCATTTTGTATAGCAAAGTTACCCGATCTATTACCGACTATACCAACTTTACCCGTATAATCGTTACCTAAATCTATACCAAAAAAACTTACGACGTATGGAATGTTATGATATTTTATAAAATTTCGGAATTTTTCCTTTGTTTTAGAAAGGTGAATACCGTTACCGGCTAAAACAATTGGTCTTTTTGATTTTGACCACGTTTCTATAAACTCTTTTGAAAACGTATAATTTAAATTATTTAATGGTGGTAACCATTTTACGGAATTTTCTGGTACTTGCATAGATTGTATATCGACAGGTATAGAAAGCCACACTGGTCCTAATCTACCTGTTGTTAGATTATGATAACATTGTTGAAGTACTCTTAGAGTTTGAGATGGTTCGGTGAGTTCAACAGCATATTTAGTAATACCTTTGACACATTCGATTATATCACAATCGGACCCGAAATAGCCTCGTATCTTACCACCATAAGATCTAATATTATCATTTTTATGTACCTGTCCACTTATAAAAAAAACTGGGACACTATCTTGATACGCGATTAAACAAGGTGTTATTGCATTTGTAGCACCACATCCAGATGTTACACAACAAATACTCGGGTTATGTTCGTACGATGACCAACCAAGAGCTGCATACCCCGCGGGATTTTCACCATGTGTATATGTAACGTCTAATTTTTGTCCAAAAGAATCGTTCATGTGCATCGCAAATCCACCGGTAACAGAAAAACATTTTTGTATATTCTTTTCAATTAAAAACTGTGTTATAAAATCCGATACCTTCATTTATATATTAAAGATTTAAAACTTTATATTAATAAAAATGAATACATTCTATGGGCAGGCAAAGCAAGATAAGTATGTGATGGAGATACTTAAGTATAAAAAGTGTGGTACATTTTTAGAACTGGGTGCTAATCACCCTATTAATATAAATAATACTTACTTTATGGAACAACATTATAATTGGAAGGGTATAATGATAGAAAATGATAAAAAACATTTGGAAGATTATAAAACCCATAGACCGGGAAGTGTCCATGTTATTGAAGATGCTACAAAAATTGATTATAAAAAGTTACTCGTTGAAAATGATATGCCAAAAAATATTGATTATTTACAAATTGATTTAGATGCTGGGAATGGATCAACTATAGATGCACTTCAAAAAATGGACGATACAATTTTTGAAGAATATAAGTTTGCAACTATAACATTTGAACACGATGTATATTGCGCGGGTGAATATAAATCTACACGTGATAAATCTAGAGATATTTTTAAAAAAAGAGGATACGTATGTGTATTTAAAGATGTACACGATAAAAATCCAGATGTTGTTTATGAAGATTGGTATGTTCATCCAGATTTAGTTGACATGGAACATGTTAATAAAATAATAAATATGAATGAAAAAAAGTATATAAAAAATAATTTAACTGTATATTCTATTGATTGGAGAAGTATTAGATATGAAAGTGATCCTACGATTACATATAGTATACAAGTATGTAACGAATCTAGAGAGTTATATTCACTTTTGAATTTTTTAATAAAGGTTATTGACAAAAATGATAATATACACGTCGTTGTAGATAGTTTACACAAAACTGATAAAGTGGATAAGGTTATAGAACATTTTAAAGATAAAATTTCAGTTTTTGAAAGACCTTTCGATACGTTTTATAAAAATGCATCTTATCATAATTCTATAGCAACGGGTGATTATATATTTGGTCTAGATGCGGATGAAATGCCTCAAGAGGATTTAATAAAAATTATTAAAACAGTTATAACCGAAACTGAATCGGAAATTGTATGGGTACCTAGAATTAATATTCATCCAGGTATTACACAGGAATTCTTACATTCATGTGGTCAATTTAAAATTAACGAAGCTGGGTGGATAAATTGGCCAGATTATCAAGGTCGAGTTTATAAAAATTGCGATTATATAAATTGGACAGATGAGATACATACAAAAATTAAGGGGTCTGACAAAGTTCAGGGTATATCGTCTAATCCTGAACTTGCGTTGTGGCACATTAAATCAATGGAGAAACAGGAAAGTAGATGGGTAAAAGATATTAATAGTAACGCTGGGTATTGTGAAGGTGGATTTAACATTAATCCTCCGTCTAACGATAATTTATACGATATGTTAATGTAAAAATAATATCACGATAATGTAATGCTCGGGACTGAAATAGAACACATTGATGGTCTTAGTACGTCTAATACTGATAATATGGCTGAACTCGAAGATATTCTAAAGTATTGTCAGTTGGGTCGAGA
>Ga0209337_1001054_pt1 | contig 21381 bp, 30 predicted proteins | sample LinPmetageLP53_FD_184044 | JGI IMG/M metagenome (GOLD analysis project Ga0209337, IMG submission 184044) | Marine viral communities from the Pacific Ocean - LP-53 (SPAdes) (version 2) | ecosystem: Environmental > Aquatic > Marine > Oceanic | place: Pacific Ocean | collected 2010-02-08 | reverse complement strand
GGATTATCTCTATTATCAATGAAGTTTGGGTCTACCAAATCCCGTCTAATGGCGGCTCGTTACACTGCTACTTTGTTTACCAACAAATTTGGTTTGGAAACGGGTGAGCCTAGTATGCGTAAAAGCAAATACTTTGCTGAACATTCAGACAAAGAATTTATGGAACAAGCGTATGACTATGCGGATAACTTGGATGCGTTCAATCAAACTTATGCCGCAGACCTCACCCAGCGTGGCAAAAATTCTATTGCGGAAGCAGTACGTAATGACCGTACGGGGAAAGAAAAAGCAGGGCGGTATCTTAAGAAAACTCTGTCCGGGTTTTTAGACTTATCTTCGGCATTGTTCCACCACTCAGAGCGTATAACTCGTGAAATAATGTTTATGTCTGCGTTTGAATTATCTTTTGCAAAATTTAAGAAGGACGGGATGGCACCGGAAGCAGCGGCGGAAGCAGCGAAACGACAAGCCTACGATCTAATGATGGAAGCTTTGTTTGATTATAGCTCGTATGGTAAACCCCCTTATATGAAAACGTGGAGGATTCCTACGCAATTTCTTACCTATCCTTTTGCAATGATAAACCTACTTACCAGATTATCAATTGGTGTGGTAATGGGGATGCCTAATGGCCGTACCAGAGTTGATGCGGCTAAACTACTTTTTGGTATTTTAGGTAGGACTTTTTTGTACGCTGGAGTAACAGGGATGGGGCTTGGGTTAATAAGTTTTCCGGGTATTATGTCATTCGTAACTTGGTTAAGAGATGAAGCGCGTCCTGATTTTGAAGAGGCAGACGAAGAAGAAAAAGATATGTGGTACAGAGGTGTAGAGTCGGATTATTCCAACCCTTTTAGCATGGTAGATTTAGAGTTTTGGTTCCGGCACTATTTTATTCCTGAGTACTTTGGTTATGAAAGTAATTTAGCAGCCTCTCTTAATTTAACTGAACCCCAAGCTGACCTTTTAGCAAGGTCAATTGAGGTAGGGCCAATCTCTGCCCTTACTGACTTAAACATTTCGCCAAGGGTTTCTCTAGCTAAACTATTATTTAGGGATGACCTAAATGCAGACACCCCCCAAGCTTTAGTGGAAGGTGCCCTCTTTACTGCAGGTGGGCCATTCGCTGCTCTTGGGGTAAGTGTTATGGAAGGAGCAGCGGCGGTAAACGATGGGGAAACGCTTAGCGGGATGCAAAAATTAGTACCGGGTAATATACGTGCTCCGCTGAGAGCGTATGAACTGAACACAAAGGGGTGGATACCCAAACAGGAGTTCATAGCACGAGATGGCTATGGGCCAGCATTCTGGACATGGAATAGGGTAATGGCACAGGGGATAGGTTTCTCCAGTGCAGAGCAAGCAAGTGTGCGGGACCGTGAGTATCAGTACAACTCCATGCAGCTAGCTATAGGAGAAGAACGAACTGAAAGACTTGCAGATATGAAGGAAGCCGGAATACAGTTAGTAGTGGCTTTGAAAAAACAAAACGAGTCATTGCTGGAGTTGAATGTAGCAGAGTCAGAAAAAGCAGAACTAAAAGTAGAAGCTGCACGAATGAAAGAAACTGACGCTCGTGCAAGTGTACTTCAATTTAACATGATGTACCCGGCACATGAGATAACAGATCAATCCATAGACGAAGTTATTGATCGAGGGACTACAGATGCCTTTGACATTAACCGAGGGTTGATAAATATGGATGCCGATACAGAGACAAGTTTATTTGAGTTAATGGACCGAGGTGATGCGTCTGCTGAGTTAGATGTGCTTTTAGAGTTTGAACGAGGGCGACAGGCCAACCCGCCAGATTAACTACGCCACTCGCCATACCCGTACACCGCGCACCCCATCTTCTATAGTGATTTTAGAAGTTACGTTATACCTTAAGCGCTTAGCCTCTGCTAAAACTATATGCCGCGCTTTAATAGGTTCTAGTGCCGGGACAAAAAAAGAAAAGCCCGGTTTAAACTTCTTCCAATTTATCTGGTACGTTATCTTCTCTACGTCCATCTGTATTCTCTTTTTCCTCCCGCGCTACAAAGGCATCCATGTCAAAAAAGTCAGGGTGGGAAGTATCAAATTCAACACACCGCACACTTGGTGATGTTATTTTCATGCCCTTAGACAATCGTTTCCCATCCGTCCCTACACAGGCACCTGTAGCTGTTAGTTCTTTAATAAGAGTCTTATAGTCCGTTTGAGAGTTCATACAGTCCTCTCTAAGTTTGCGTACAGGAATAAACATACGTTTTGTATCTGTCTCAAAACGTATAACAAGTTCCCCACGGGGTAACATATCGGGAGCAATAGCCTTGGAATATCTGCCATCAGCTTCACCAGTTGCTACCAAAATATTATCAATGTGCCTAATAATAAAATCACCAATAACTGCTGACGGTACACCCAAGGGGACCGTAGTTTCTTGTTTCATGTCCAACAGCAACGGGGCAACTACTTTATAAATACGCTCCATATCAAAATCTATAAGCCCCAAAGCATTAGCTATAACACCTGCGGCAAAATTAGCGGAAATAACTGCTGACCAATTGCGTTCACGTCCAGTAAGACGCAGTTCAGTGTCTATCTTATTTTGTGTTGCTCGTACTAACTTTTTTGTTTCCTCTAAATTAGGTATCACGTAGTGCATAAAAGGAACAATGGCGTGCCCATAATTTTCTGTTAGCTGGTGGTCAAACATTTCTTTAGCTTCTTCTGTAGTAATAATCTCTGCGTTAACATAGTTCACATGGAATTCCAGTATCCGCATAAGCTCACCATCTGGGTTGTCCTTAAGAGTGCCTAACTTCTGGTAAAAAGAAGCATTGGAAGAGGTTAGGCAAATGGTGCGCCAGCTAGTACTGTTTCTCCGAAGTTTGTTTTCTTTCGGGTCAGCTTTGTCATTACCTTGGCCTTGCGACACGGCATAAGCGAAGTTAGAAATAGCTTTAGCAGGTAGATTAGTCATTTCATCCATAGTATTTACCATACTATTTAGCAGCCCCAACTTGGTTATCTTTGCTGGCGCAGTATCATTGGGTGTACCCAACAAACCTTTTGGATGCCCGCACACGCTATTGGCTACCCTCAGTACCGTTGTTTTACCTGCCCCTGATTTACTGTGTATCAAATTTATAAGCGCACCTTGCTGCCCTGTAAACGATAGCAATGGTGCGCCAAAGCCGGTGAGTGCGGCAAACGCTTGCACTTCCATGCCTTCTCTGTTGTACAAGTTAAATACTTCGCTCCATTTCTCCAAAGAACCACAGGGTTCAAAATGTGGAACAAGTTCCTCGGTGACGCTAGAGGCGGGAGAATGGTACACCCCATCCGCTGTAATCTCTCTTTCTCCTACAATAAACTTTCTGTAATTATCAGCCCATCCAAATTGCACGCGCATAGTTTCGTACCTGACACTGTTTTGTAAATGTATAAGGGAAGCTATGATGAATTCGGTAAGGAGCACATAGCCATTAGGGTTAGTTAACACCCCGTACGTAGAAATCTCCCTACGTACAGACTGCATATCTGTAAGTTTGTTATTAGGTATGACAAATTCCCGTAGCCCATCCTGTGGTGTTATAAGATGGAACACAGCTACCAGACCAAGCTCAGGGTCATGCATCCGTTTTACTACATAGAAATCATAGGCATAGACTAACTTAGGAGGACCGGATTGTTCCCCTGTGTTGACCTTGTAAATACCACCACTGGGTTTACCCCGAATGTAGCCCGGAGGGTAAGCAGGTATTTGAAAAGGGATAGGTTTCCCTTCGGGTTGAGGAATTTCAATCTCCCGTATTTCATCTTCTTTTACATCCATCGCTAAAACAATGGGATTCTTTATCACCCCTTGGTGGACACAATTCTTACAGCCCGTAGGGTTGTTGGTAGCAAACTGTGCACAGGAATGAGGCCACTCAATTGAACTAGCTTTTTTTACCACTGCTTGGTGGCTGTAGTCTGGATGCCCTTTAGATATTTTTTGGATAGCCGTATCCCGGTCATCACAATGCTGAGCTATGGACAGTGCATCCCACCAACGTGGTTCAGACAAAGTAGCTCTATTTTCGTAGCAGTCCCACAGCTGCAAACACCCATCAGGGCGCATCATTAATCTATCAAAACTTTTAGCGTAGTTTTGAGACAGGTTGTTAGGAAGCAAGGGTGGGGTAGAAGAATCTATATCTACCTCTTCTACACCTGCTTCAATACCCAGAAGCTCTTGTAATTCCTCAAACTCGCTAGGGGGATGTACTTCCTCCACAACTACAGAGCTAGGTGGGTTGTGTTTAAGGTTTAATGTACCCGGCACACGCAGTATGCGAGACACATCAAATACACGCGGGTCAGCTAAAAATTTCTGCTTTACGCATACTTCTTTAAGCCGTGCAGCCACAGGTTTCCATGCTGCTGCAGAAACTTCTTTTGTAAAGGCCCAATAGACATGCCAGCCGTTGCCTGAGTTAACAATGGTAGGATCAGGAAAATCTAATATGTCTTGGAACTTTTTTAATTCTGCTAAACCTTCAGCCTGCGTAGCGTAGCCTTTAGGTAGACCAGTACTTGGTTCAATTTGTGTGGGTTTATCCGGGCCGCAATCAATGTCTAGCCATAATGCTTTAAGTGTTTCAACATTTGTAGCTCGTCTTTTACCTTCTGCAGATTTAAAACCCGCAAGGGCAAAATAAACATTCCTATTTTCTGCAGTATACTTTTCAAATATATTACGCAGCCCTTCTAGGCTGTCTGTCATTTCTTGCTTAAGGTCGTTATCTACACGCGGATTAATCCCCACTGCACAGTACCACCTAGCGGGTGGTACAACGTGCTGTATGAGGCCAATACTATCCATATTATTATTTTCAGGGGGACAAAACCCCCCAAGTCTCCTTGGTTAAAAATAAAAACTAAGACTATTTGTAAGACGTAAGTAGACTTCTAATAGCACTATCTAAATCGGTATGTGGCACATGAGTACCTACAAACCAGTTGTAGACTGTCTGCCTACTGACCCCCAGCTGAGTGGCAACTTCGGCTACAGAGATGTCTTGCTTAATACAGACTCTGCCTAATTTGACACCCAGTGAGGTTCTGTTTGCTTGCTTGTTGAGGTTACTTACTCGTGTTGAATAACCGTAGCTCATTAGCTGCCGTCCGCTGCCCATTTATCAATAACTGAGGCTAAGTCCGTTTCTTTTTTTAGCGGCTTTACTTTTTTACTAGTGCGCTTCACTGGTTCCGGTACTGCATCAGGGATGTCTTCTTCAGGAGGGGCAACAGCAGTGGAGACGGGTGCAAACATAGCTTCAGGTTCTGGTTCCGCTTCTGGTTCCGTTTGCTGAGCTGCACCATTTACGAAACCTTCTTGCGCCTGAAATGGTGAGAGAGGAGTGTAAGGGATGTATTTTAAAACTTGCACACCTTTTAAACGCATAGATACACCAGTGCCATTTATATTATAAGGCACGAACTCAACAAACAAATTTATCATGCTGCCTGTAGTAAGCATAAAGTCATCAGGTAAGCGCGTGTTAGAAGCGTCAAATTGTGCAGGTGCGTTAGTTACTTCGTTTTTGTACATTGCTTTTAGCTTAGCTTTACCTACAAACTGTTCCTCATGCATGTTAAAAGGCTGTGGTAGCTTGTCAGCCCATGAGTCATCCCGGTGAGGGGAATTAGTGTAAGCTTTCTGCATTGCACTATACAAAGCTGCTGCCTGTTTCTCATCCATCAAAAAAGAAGTTTCAAAACAAGCATTGGGTGTGGTTGCGTCACACGGTACGCTTTTACCTTTACCATTATTAGCGGTCTTATCATAAAAGTAAGGTTTATCTAGGCGTGGGTAAAAAGCTGCAACGTTATTAATTACATGGTACTTAGTGTCTGAATCGCTCATAAAGTTTTCCTCTATGGTTAAGTGGAACGGGTTGTGATTTCCTAAAGCAGCTAGATTTAACTGCCTTATGTCAAGAAGTTCTGCCTTAGTTAAAGGTCGAACCGGTTTAAAATATATTTTGGTTACCCCGTCATCATCACCAAGATATATGTTGGTTAAAATATCTTCTAATTCTTCACCATTAGTTTTTAAGTAATCGTGATACTTAAATAAAGAAAGATAAACTGGGTGTCGGGAAAACAAACTCACTGCCCCCAGCCGTAAAAGACATACAGTTTCTGTAGCAGGTAAAAATAATCGGACAACTGTAAAAAACTTACAGGGTGTACCTTTGAAACCCCCATGTTGTTTGATACTTTGCTTACAATCTAAACACCGTGCAGCTTGCTTCGTATCAGTTGGTACTTCTTCTGATGGAAATTTATTATCAACGGACCAGCATAAGGACACACCGTTAGAGCCTGCGTAACTCCTTGAAAGAGTACCTACATTTGTTATAACCGCCTCTAGCATTTTTAGTGGGGGTAAAACATCGGGGTGTTTGAAAACCCCATCTTGTACTTCCAGTTGATCCATTTAACTTTTGGCCCTTGGCTTACGTACAGAAATTGAGTAGCTACGATTTGACTGTAAACCAGTGGGACATAGATCAGGGTTTTCAGCGAGGAACTCTTTCATGTTGCCGTTATGAATCCTTTTTTCCAGTAAATGCGTAGCGTTGTGTTCTTTAATAAATTCGTACATTCGTTCCCAGTCAGTTGTCCAAAATTTAGACAGGACTCTACGAGATATAGTGCCAGAAGGAGTGGTTAAACCATCTGTATTTTGTTTGTCACACAGTTCAAGTAGGTGTTCAGTTATAACTTCTTGCTCTGCTTTAATCTTTTTAACTTCGTCTTCTTTATCTTGTATAGCCTGACGCATTTTTAGATAAATGGCGGCTAGCTTATCTGCGGTAATATTCATAGCGGCTCCTAAACAGGGAGCATAAGTTTAGCACTGTGTTTTACAATGTCAAGCATCTAACTCCTGCCTGTACAAATCAATTATTTTAGTGTGGTTTGCAATATTGCTTCTGAGCATTTGGTATAACCTATCTTCTACTCCGCTTCCCTGTATGTGCACCACAGTCATTGGGTTGTATTGGCCGGGGCGATTAATCCGCGCATTGGCCTGTAGATATGTTTCAACACTTGTAACAGGGGCGTACCATATTATGGTGTTTGCAGCTGTCAAGGTAAGCCCATGAGATGCAGCTTGGGGTTGAATTATAAGAACATGAGGGTCAGTCTTTTCTTGGAAATTTTTTATTATTTCTGTTCGTTTGTTTACCGAAACTTTCCCCGCTATAACTTCACATTTAACATTGTTCTTGGTAAGAAATTCGTTAAGTAATTCAATAGTATGAGTGAAGGGCACAAAAACCAACACCTTATGTGAAGCTTCTTCAATGACTTCTTTGACCACTTTTAAACGACTACTAACATCAAACTGTATTACCTCGTGGTCATCTGAGTACACCGCGCCACCTGATATTTGTAGAAGTTTATTAAGGTTAGTAGCTGCGTTAACAGAGGTAACTGATTCCCCATCTGCTGCCATCGTCATGCGATCTTTAAGTAATTTATAGTAAACCATTTGCTGTTTAGTGAGAGGAGCATCCCGTTCTACGTACGTCACCGGAGGTAAATCAAGGCATTGATCCCGTTCAAATCGAATGGCCGGTTGCAGCATTTTATGAACTATACTGTCGGCGTTAGGTTTGGGTCGCCATACATAAAGGCTGACCTTGTGCATCACCATATCTCTAAACTGCCCGAAGTATTTGGGTATGCCTGCAGGGTTTACTAACTTAGCTAACCCATGTGCATCCATTGGAGATTGTGCGGCAGGTGTGCCCGTCATCATCCACAGCCACGGCACTGTTTTTGCTATGTCGCGGAGGATTTTCCATCGGTTAGTCTGAGCGTTTTTGTAAGCGTTGGCTTCATCAACTACAACCATGTCAAAGCCACCGTTTATAATTTCATCTTTAACTACACCCACCCCATCAAAGTTTATAATGACAAACTCTGAACCAGCATTAATGATCTTGCGGCGCTGAGCTGCTGTACCGTGAGCCACTGAACAAGAACGGTGCATGGCAAACTTAAACAAGTCTTGCTGCCACGCAGACTTCATAATAGATAAAGGAGATATAACTAAGACGCGCTTTATATCCCCGCGTTTCATTAGATAATCTGCTGCCCATATAACAGAAGCTGTCTTGCCTGTGCCCTGCTCGTTAAAACAAAAGGCTTTCTTATGGAGGGTAAGGAAACTGGATGTAACCCGTTGATGTTTAAACGGTGTATGCTTGCCTACCCATGTGTAGTCTCGTTGTATAGGGGAAGGAACGTCTTTAACTTTTAAACAGGCTAATGCTTGCGCCTCTTGTAGCCCCCAATGCACCATTACTCTAAAGATACCTTCCTCTTCGTACAGTACTTGAGATTTTTTTATACTCTCAGTAATAAGATGGGGGCGTTTGGTTCTTAATAAAATGGCTTTGTTGGCTACTACTTGCATAAGTTATCTACCAGCTACAGGCAACGAACCTAACTTATCTGATTCTTCTTTTAAATCTATCTGCAATCTAGCCACTTTAACCTCAGAGTAAAACGACTCATTTACTTGCCCTGCAAGTTTAGTAACTTCGCGGGCTTTAGCTATGTCCATCGTGCCATTGGCTACTGAGTTAATAGAGTTGCAAAGAAACTTTCTTAAATCACCTGTTGTATTAATCGCTGCCATTTGTCTTTCTCCTCATTTGGGTTAGTTAATGTCGTAAGTTTTCTAACGTGCCTGTAAATTGCTTTAATTAATGCTAATTTTTCTTGGTCTAGGTAATAATGTTTAATGCCAAACACCCATACACTCTTATCTCTATGTGAGTATAAATAACTCGTAGGGATACGTCTTCCCTCGCTGTTTGTCCGTCTGTATAAATACCTTTTGTGAACGTCTTTGTGCATTAAAGTATCTATTTTTTCTTTCCATTTTTCAGCGTCTTGGGGGCTTAAAATAGTAGCTTTGTAGAAACGTAAAAACCTGTCCCTTACTACCTCATTAAACGCTTTTTGGGAGTGGTATTTAGCAGCAATGACTTCCCATGCACCTTTCATTACTACAGGTAAGTTTGGGTCACTGTAGCTGCAATTAAATTTTTTCACGAAATGATAATTAAGTAGTCTTATACCGGGAACGCTGCCAAAGTCGTTCTTATAAGTACACCTTGGTACGAACGGCGTATCCGGTTGACCTAAACACCGCCTATCTTTGTTTGCTTCTTCAACAATCTCTTCGTAGGTGTACTGTACATTTTCGTCGTTAGCGCACTCCAAGTGTTCAAACATCTTATCTTTTCCGTCCTCTAACTTGGCTACCACGTCTAGTGGTCTTCATGGCTCCAGTGCGCGTACGTGGGTAGGAGGAGTTAGTGCTTTCTTTCTTAACCGACAGGTTACCCGGCGCGTTACCCCCTCCCTTCGAGATAGGAGTCTTGTGGTTAACGTGCTTGCCATCACCCGTAGACACCACACCTTTGGCTTTCATCGTGTTGCGTGCAGCGTTACGCACAGCTCTATTTTTCTTTTGCTCTGCTGTGCCTTGGTAGTTAGCATATTCTTTTTTGTAATCTCTAGGTTTCTTTTTCATAATCATTTCCTGTTGTGTTCACAGCTAGTAACCGGACAGTACGCACACAGCGGTCCATCCACTGCATTCCATACCTCTGTTTCTTCTGCGGTTGCTAGACGTTCAAGTTCATCATCAAACACTGCAAGGTAAGAATCCCGCATGTCTGCCGTGTGTTCTTTATGTATAAACTCATTGCTTACTACATAGGCTAAGGCAGACTTAATAGTTTTTACTTGGGGGTAGTACGTAAAGGTTGCACCAGCCAGTAAATCTAATTGCTTAGTATCTGCATACTTGGCGTTCTTCCCGGTCTTGTAATCTACAAGGTAAGCTTTTTCTCCATCAATTATTAACAAATCAGCTATGCCCCTCCACCACACGTCCTTAGCAAAGAACCCAGTGGGGTAATAATCACCTTTGTGCTTGGCAAGACCAAACCTTATCTCGCAATGCTTCTCCCCCTCAATACCTTGGAGCACGTATAAACTGTCTTCTACAAAATTAAATTTAGCGGGGAGCGGAGTTCCTTCTTTTATGTAGAGTTCAGCGGCTTTGTGTACTGCATTACCATACAACATAGCAGCGCTACCAGTGTCTTTAAAATCTCTAGCTACCCTCAAGTGGTAGTACTTCTTGGGACACTGTTTAAATGTATTTAAGCTACTGTATGACCAAGCTGTAGTCATCGCACTCCCCTGTAAAAAACATGGTGGTGTATCTTTGTGGTAATCGTGCCGGTGTATGCCCACTCAGGGTACACCTTGGTGCTATGGTAATGGGTTGCACCTTCTGTAGTATCAGGTTGCTTCCCGCTTAGCCATGCAATGTACAAGGAGTTGTAAAACAACTGCCTGTTTCTAGGGTTATCCGACTTACCATCACACCAGAAACTAAACTGGCACCTATCTCTTATTGGATTCCCTGCCCAGTAATACCCCTGCTTAACAACTTCGCACGCTTCATCTGGGTACTCATTGCTCTCTATGCGATTCCGTACTACCTGAGCTACAGCTAACTGCCCTTCACTGGGTTCACCCCTAGCTTCAAAGTACACAGCTACCGCTATGCACACTAGTGATTCAGTTATCATCTCCCCTCCAAACTCGCTCTCTTAGTATAGCTTTCTCGAAACGTTGGCACGCTGGACAATACCAACCTACCCGCTTCTTTTCTTCTGTGTTTATAACTTGTTCTGCTACTGCTCCACATGGGCATTCCTTTACCCGCATCTCATTCTCCATCGTCCTCCTCCACTTCTAGCCTTTCTACTAAACGTTCAAGTGCCGTAACCAAACGTTCCACCAAGGCAATGGTGTCAGCGGTATCTGTATCGTCCAATTCTATTTTAACTTTCAATGTATACGCACCGAAGTTGTAGGTTCTACTACCTCATGTTGCCGCCAGATAGCATCAACTGCAGCACCCATTGATGTTTTTGTAAATGTTTTGTCTATCCCTAACTCACACATCAAAATACACGCTGCATTAATGTACGCATTACTAAGGGCAATAGCTTGTGTATAACTTTCTTCTTGGTCTACTACCCCAAGCCTTGCTATGCGTGGCAATATTTCTTCCGCCATTATTTTATCTACTACTTCGTAAAGCGCTTCTTGTCTACTTTTTGTGGTGCTCATACTACACCTCTCAAATGTATTAAATGCGTGCCCAAGAAGGCACGACTAGCCGTAGCGTGGCTTACCCGATACGTACATAGCCCGATGGAGAACGTTATGACAAGGGGAATACTTCCCTGTGCATAAAGTAACAAAAGGTGGCTATTACACATTGCGGGTGTTATACCCCACCGCCCGCTGGGGATTCAGGATTTGCTGAACAAGCACCGTAAGAAAGGCCAAACCCTCCCTCACAATCCAAAGGTAAATCCGGTGCCCATGTTGGTTGTATCTTCATACATCGCTCCACGTAGCGCATCCCTTCTGCTACCTCTTCTGTAGGTACTATACACCCAATAGCATCATGGACAGTCATTACAACTTTATACTTCTGAGCCACCCTAAGAAGTTGTTCCCCTATAACAATGCGTGCCAACGCTTGGCAAACATTCTCAATCACTTTTCCACCATATATTCTCGTAGGTCTAACAGAGCGCCCTTCTTTAAAGTCGTATACAGTTTCAACACTACCATCTTCATCAACTTCAGTTCGTAAGTTGGGGTATTTAACATGCAAGCCGTTAGGCAACCGTATACCTTTATTACCTACCACTGTCAGCACATCCTTACACCCCAAAGTGCTAACTTTATCCCCTTTTATGTTATCCAATGCCTTACCAGCGTTCTGCCACAGGTTAGGAATGTCTGAATACGTTGATCTGTATACTTGGATTATGCGTTTACATTCTTCTTCATCCAGTTCTACCCCGAAGTTCTTGAGCTGGGCCTGAAAACGGACCGACCCCATCCCATAGCCACATCCGAGGATTGTCTGTTTGCCCACGAAACGTTCTTCCTTGCTCACCTCCGCTGGGTCTTTAGCGTAGATAGAAGCAGCCATTATCTTATAAACATCATCTCCGTCACTAAATGCTGCTAGCAAATCCTCTTGCTCCGCTAACCACGCTAACATCCTCGCCTCTATCTGTGACAGGTCACAGTCTATAAAGGTATACCCAGCCGGGGCACAGAGCGCATATTTTAATCTGGACCCACGAGGTAAGTTCTGCATATTAATCTTGTCAGAACCGCCCCACCTGCCCGTGTGAGCAGCATAATATCTAAGGGGTATAGGTAAGGTACCCCTACCTGCAATATCAAGGAAACGTTGCGTTCGCTTCTCTTCAATCGTTGACCTTACTCCTAGCCGCGCAGCTACTAATGCTTGTACTTCCGGGTTGGGGTGCTCCTGCAGTGCTTTAAATTCCTCATCTGTCTTGGCAAAAGCAAAGGTTTCTTTGCCTGTACGCAGGCTTGTTTTAGTTGGCGGCTCAATGCCATAGCTGGTAAGCAGCTCAGCAAATTGGTTGTTACTTGTTAACTGCTTCTTATCATGGGTTATCTTTTCCATTAGTGCTGCTTTAGTTTCTTCTACATCCTGCAAGTGTGCCTTTAAAATATCTACGTCCAACACAAGTCTAGGCTCAGTAAACATACGGGTTGTAAGATCAATCAAACCTAATTCAAAATCTGGGAAATTTTCTACTAGCTTCTGATATAGTTTGTACGTAAGGGAGGTATCTTGAATACAGTATCCCCCGTACCTTGCTAGTTCTTCCGGGGAAAAATCTGCACGCCTTTTACCTTTAGCATCTTCTACCTCTGTACCTTTTACACCAAGCCTATAGTATTCAGATAGAGCTGCCAGACTATGCCCTACCTCCACCGAGTGAAGTGCCCTTGACATAGCTAACGTATCTACAATTTTATGCGGCACAATATCAAATACCCAATTTAATATAGCCATATCAAACATAGCGTTATGCGCTATAGCTGTTGCATTGGTCCAGTCATACTGCTCCAAGAACACACGGGTTTGTTCTTTGGATCCACTAAACCATTGCGGTTCCCCGTCATCTTCTTGTACGGATACCCCAATAACTTGAAACCTGCGTGCACGTATGTACGCTTCAGTTGTCCATTTGGTTAGACTGTAGTTAGAGCCGTAATAAGTTTCAAAATCAATACACAGTAAAGTCATGTTAATGTTTTTAAATTTGTCGTTACACTATTTAAAGTAGTTCCAATAGCTAGGCTAGGAACTATCATCACTAGCTATCAGTGCCGTCAATAAGGCAGCTCATAACATGGTTAGAGAAAGCAGTATCTTGCAGTGCCCAGTATTTTTTTCTTAGGAGGCGTACCTCTTCTACCGTGAGCAACCCCGGTGGTGGTTCTCTCTCAACTAATAGACGGATGGCCCAACGCCAGCGCTCATGCTGGGGATGTAACCTATTAGGTACTTTCGGTGACCCATCAGGGCCAAAGGCTATTTCAAATTCAGCAGGGTGCGTATCCATGCGTGCCATTAAAAGTCTTATACCTTGGTTCATTCGCTCATTACTCTAGCCAAAGTATCTGTAAGCTCATCCATATTATTTTCTCTGATTACTAAAGATATACCCCCGCTTGTTTCAATAGCATCTAGCTCACGTAACTGCAGGGGGGTAGGTTGATTCTTACCTGCCTTACATTCAACGCCAATGAAACGCCCCCGGTGACAAACAATTACATCTGGCACTCCACTACGTCCCATGCCGAAGGTAGCCGGGAAAAAATAGTATGCACCCAGCTTTCTAAGAATCTGGACAACCTTGTTTTTAACTTTTTTCTCAGGGGTTAAAGCCATCATGCAACCATAAACTACTGGTTTGACTTTGTAAAGAATAAAAAAACCCCGCACTAGGCGGGGTCAAAAGGGTGGGCAAAATACTGCGGGGGGCATAACATTGTTATGCGTTGGGGAGTTTTCCTTTCCATGTTGAACAAGCATCATCGGCCTCACGCTCAAGTATCTCCTGTGCTCGTTCGTGTGGGTCGATGTAGTCTTCCTCCTGCGTAAGCAGGTACTTGTCTAGGTCAATCATAACCGGGTCACGGTCCTGCCTATGTTTGTCCAGTAGTAGTATCTTAATCATCATCTGTCCTCCGTTTAAGTTTCTTAAAAATGTCTTCGCACTCCCAGCACATGCCAAGGGGTCTGTGGTAATCCGAATTTGCCCGTTCTTGTGCGTGGGTTTCTTTCTGTTGTTCCACGGTGTCCCAGCCTGTAATGCCTGACTCGATAAACAAGTGGAAAATTTCTTTCCGCTTTAGTTTTTTAATGTCTCTCCATTTGAAAGGGTGTTCTTCAGTTAGACTCATCTTCGTTCTCCTCCAGCTTGATAGCAATGCTTGCGTCAATGTACTGCACCATTTCATTCTTACGTAGGCGTTCTGCACCTTTTAAGCCAAGGGTATAACCTCGATTACTCACCGACACCACCTCAAAAGCGTAAGCGTCTGGTGTATCGGTAACCACAATTTTATCCCCCACTTCAAAATTATATTCACTCATCTTCGTTCCCCTTAGTGGTTGATTGGTTATCTATTGAAACCAAGTTAAAAACTTGGCGGAAATAATCATCAAAATCTTTAACAGTCAGCACAAGAAGATCACATCTTTTCCTTTGTAAAAGAACTTTGTCTGTGTTCCAAACATAAGCCACACAATACTCCCTCTTAACTTTTATAATCTTGGCGTGATTCCAAGGATGAAGTAGCTCTCGAAGACCTTGGCTATCTGACCTAACTGAAAAATTTTGGGGCAAATCTATCCCCTCATAAGTTGCACCTTTAATCATCTTCGTTCTCCTCGGCAAGAATGTCTTGCCACCTTTGCTGGTTAGTTATAATTTGAGCCGCCTCATTGTCATGCGCTCGTGCAACGTGCCCTTCTAACACCTTGCGTATTGCATTACTCAGGTTTGGCTGTTCTTGAAAATACGCTAAGGTATCCTTACGCAGGCGTAAATTTATTTTTACCATTGTCATAGTGGTTCTCCTTTTTTCCTCATGCGGTGCGTTACTAGAAATAAATCCTTTGCTACGTGCAAGCCACGTTTCCCTACATACGCACCAACAGGTACAAGCTTGAGCAACCCTAAAGATGAACGTAACCATTTTGGTATCGCCCTGTAGTGCTTAGGTGTAGCTGACGCATACCTTGCGTATGCCTTAGTACGTAGATGACTCTTGTGCACAGATTTAGGAGAAATGGGGGGTCGGTTTAACCCCCCTCCTATACATTCCGTTAGGAATGTAAAATCCCCAGCTTCCAGCACTGCGTAGGCTTTCCATCGTGGACCCCCTGCCCATGCCTCTAGCACACTACGTATTATTTCCACCTCCTCAAACTGCGCGGCTAACGTAAGCGTTGCGTGTGCCAGCTCTACCTGAGCCGAACCGGAGACAATACGTGAAACCCCCAGTATGTCGTGCTTATACTTATCCGTGTACTCGATGTACCGCAGGTCGAAGTCTTGCACCTTGTCTAGCCCCGGCTCTACCGCATTCTCAAGCGCTGTGTGAACGTCCTCCGCGTGCCGTCTCTGGTACTGTTCCACCACAAACTGACGCGAAGGGTCGCCACGTCTAGATTCCAGTGCTTGGTGCAAAAGACCCGCATTCTTGTTGCGTCTATCCCAACGTGTTTGTCGATCTGAAATTTCCATAGCTCCCCCTACCAGTCACTTAGTTGAAAAGGACTAACATATTCTGCAGACTCATCTACTGCATCAACCGGGGGCACTGGCTGAGTTGGCATAACTTCAGCATCAGTAAGCAAGTCTTGCAATGTACCTACATCTGGTGGTGGATTGTTGATACACGTAGTCGCACTCACTGTAGGAGTGGGTGCCCCAAAGATTGCATCAATCTTAGTCTTGAGGTCTTGGCGTGCGTCCTTATGCTTCTTAAGGTCATCAAGGTCTACACCTGTAAGACTAAGTTCCAGCTTCTTCCTTGCGTCATCTAGCGCGGGGTCGTTAGTAATGTTGACGTGAGTAAGGAATGTACACAGCTCCTGCGGATTGGTAATAAAGCTATCGTGGAAACGCTGCCCAGTAGCAAGCTTCTTACTCATATCTGCACAGGTGTTACGCAGCCTCTCGCCTGCGTGCTCCATCGCGGCTTTTGTTTTCTTCTCAATGTTTGCATTGAACTCCGCTAAGTCTTCCTTCGGCATATCCACTGCAAAGTGTCCACTAAGAGGTATAGGGCTAACTTGAAAACTCCAGCCATACTTAGCTAGGACTACATCAATAGGTGGGTAGTCATTGGGGTTAAACATCGCACCCAGTTCACGCTGTGCAATGATTTTGGCTTTCTCATAGTTCTGCTCTAGCAACTTGATACGTCTCGTAAATTCTCCCTTGAGGGAGTTGATCTCCTGCTTGTAAGACAGGAATAAAGTAGACGCACAATAACGCGGGCCTTTGTTACTCCACGGTAGTGTAGTTGCTATGTTCCAGTTGCGCGTAGTACCGGCAAAGGAAGTAATGTCACTTGCGTATGTCGAACCAGCCAGTAAGTCCTTGGTGAACTTACCGGACTTAGCGCTAGCGTTAGCATTCGCAGTGACTTGGTGCGTTGCTTTACGGTCAAGCTTTTGAGCAGACCATGTGGATATTGTTAATTCTACTAATACACCGCTGTTTTCTATCTTCATATCGTTCTCCAATGTATAACAATGTTATGAGTGGTTGGTTGGTTTGCCCACAAGTTTGCAGGCTTGGTATGTAGCATCTGAAAGAAAATTAATGGAACGTTCACGCTCTTCACCATCCCACCAAACGTGGTAGGTGTAATAGCTTGCTGCCTCACCCTCTGACCTATGGTATTCCTCCGTATAGCATTCGGACTTAGCCACAATGTCCATGATGGTTTCCATCTCATCCGTAGTGACAATATATTTCTTGTGGTATATCTGAATTATCATTTTCATTTCTAGTCCTCCACTTGGATTGTTTTCCCCACTGGGGCAGTAATAGGTTTGTTATTGGTAATGACCCACAGCACGGGCACAGACCACGAACCCCATGAACCAATCTCACCATCGGTAAAGATCACCACACACTGGGGTTTGATCCGGTTCTCTGTGAGGTACTTTGCAACACACGTAGGGTCCGTCCCGCCTCCGCCAATAGCGCGTTTTAGCTCCGGTGCGTTAACCAGTGTAGAGCTGCTGTAAGTAGTATGCGTACCACCTGCAACCTCACCGTCCCAATCAATGAAGTGAATCTTGTCTATGTGTAAGGTCTTAGCTAGTGAGACGGCTTCAGTAGTAGCACGCACCAGTCGCTTCCCGTGTTGCATAGAGCCGGATGAGTCACGCGCAAACACCACCTCACTAATTCCTTTGCCTTCCAGCGTGGGCATAATAATGTCCATGTGTAGGAATCTGCGGTTGGGTTTCCTGCGTGTACTGTGTTGTCGCTTGCGGCAGTTGGAAGTCATAAAGATTTCCATCTGTTTGGTCCACATTATCTTAGGCGTAACCAGATCACCCAGTCCTAATGCACCTGATTTAGCACCAGTACCGGCCTTCCTAGCTATATGCTCTCCTTTCCTAATAGCATCCTTTATGTCTTTCTCTATTTGCTGGGATTCCTTATCACCCCGTGCCGCTGCTCCTTCCCAGTCGTGAGTATCGAAGTTGCCATCATCCCCTCCCTCATTACCTTGGGTAGGTGGCGGGTTGGCTTGCTTCTTCTCAAGCAGGTGGAAGAATATACGCTTGATAGTCCAGCCATTGAACTCCGGGTTATACAACACCCACACTGTGCCATCGGGTCTGCGTGGGAAAGACACAATCTTCCCATCCGGGTCAGCTGCTTTTATCTTGCTGTTGCCCCAGTAGTCACAAGCTTGACCTGCTAAATCTGGGTCAATCTCCCACAGCTTTTGGTAGGTAGTTAAATGTCTACCTGCCTTGTGCATAGGTTCATGGACAACCCCAAACGCTACCTCTTTGTCTGGATGGTCTTCGATGAACTTGGTGCCATACCACTCGTTACATCCATCTGTTTGAGCAGTCTCTATGTCATCGGTAACTGTTATGTTGCCGTACATCATCAGTGGCGTAAGTGATCTAAACTCATCACTACGCATAACAGTAAGCCGTATCTGCTGGAGCCTGCGTATAACAGCTCTGTTGTTTGAGGGGGTTAGAGTACTCATTACAGTATGTCCTGATTTGCAGCTAGCCATTCCTGAAATTGTCTGTTCTCAAACGCAAAGTCTTTGCCCTCTTTAGACTGAGCAAGGTTCACCATTAAGAGCACCTGCCATTCTGAATCGAAGCGTGAAGCGTACTGAAGAACTGCGTCCAGATTATTTACGTTAGTTCTGGCTGCTAACCCATACATAAGAACTGCAATGGCTCCCATTGTGGTAGGGCATTTAGCACTCTGTGGGTTGGTGACAATTGACTGGAAGGTAGGCAATTCATCCTGATGCTGTACGTAAGCATAGATGCTCTCGCCTGCAGGCTTGCCAACCGCACCACATAAAGCTGCATAGAACGCATCCTCGTTATTGATTGCCTTACGCTTTCCCATAATGCGGCTGGCAATCTCAAGGGTACGCCCGGACACAACATTTTCTTGTGGTTTGGATGGGTCGAAGTTGAACTCGTTAATGAGTCCGTCAGTGTATGAGTCAAGGCAGTAGGGATGTTGGTCTACCCATGCTTTGATTAGTGGATGGATAAGAGAGCCTGCCCACTTTAGCCATGCGTCCGCATCGGGTTTCTTGATGATAATCTCTACGACACGTTGAAGCGTATGAGCTGCAAGCTCATCACCAACCCCGTCACTAGCTAGGTTACCAGTGAGGAAGATTAGAGTGCCCTTGGCAACAGGAATATCGGCAAAGCGTGGGTTATCCACTTCCAGCGTTGGGTGAAGCATATTCCTTACTGCTTCTGAAGCTTTGGGATACTCATCCAGACAGACAATGACAGGCTTTTTAAGATGCAGCTTGAATATCTCATTGGGGTAATAGCGCGTGGTCATAGTCTCATGGTCGATGATGGGCATACCCGTATCGCCTATGTCTAAGTTCGCACAGTCCACGCGAGTGCCATCCATCCCTGTTGCTTTCATAAGTTCGTACAGGATTGAAGTCTTGCCAACTCCCGGCTCACTTCTGATTATGTAGCGTACATCGTCAGTAGCTTGGATTAATCCAGCTGCTCCACTGAGCGTGGTCGTTACGGGTGGTGCAATATTGTCTTGTGTAGCCATTTTTACGTTCTCCAGTGCATAACATTGTTATGCGTTAGTGATGCTTACGGTGGGTTGTGTAAGGTCGATGAGGGTGACGGGTGCTTGGTCGGTCTGCACGAGTGCCCAAGCCAAACAATTGTTATCCATTAAATCGTTTAAATAATTCTCCACGTCTGCCTGACTTGGCGTTTCTTCAAACTCCAGTTCAATAATTATTTTCATATCGTTCTCCAGTGCATAACATTGTTATGCGTTAGCGGTGCTTAGGTTGGTGTTAGTCTTCCCAAAACGACTGTAGCCGTGATGGGGTCGGTGTGTTGTGTGGGCTTTGCCCTTCTACGTAGCACCCAAACTCATACAGTGAGCCACGTATAATGCGGTTGTCTTTATCCACGCACATCAGGCCATTGGGTATTTTTTGCTTTACGCAACACCCCTTTCCCTTGCGATCAAAAACAACCTGCCCCAGTAATACCGGGGTATCGTTAGACTTCCTTAGTATTGTCATGCCTCCTAGCCTATGACTAAAATTGTTGTAATGACTGCCACAGTTGCAACAAACAACGCACCCACAAAAATAGCAATGAGTTGGTTGGTAGCGCGTCGTAACTCACGCTTGCGTACCATGTCACTAGGCGATAGCTGCGATTCCTTGAAGCTGCTAGTTACGTCCCTATGCTTGCTACCTGTTTGCCTCCGTGCTGCTTGCATATGCTTAAGCTCTCTTAATGTCATCTTGCTTTCTCCTTTGGTTGGTGATGTATAACAATGTTATCCCTCGTCAGATTGCCCTAACTCCATTTAATCTTTTATTATGACATTGTACTACATTTATTGCCTATGACAAAACGAACTGAGGGGGGTCGCCCAGATGACTCAGTGGTATAACAATAGGGGGTAATGTTATGGGACCGCGTACGATGTAGTACAGGTCGGAGAGGTCGATGGATTGTGGGTTGCTGTGTTGAAAATAGGGTAATGTTATAGAAAGTAATAAAATAAAAGAAGTTGAAGAATGTATAGAATAATAGGATGTTATATCTTTTTGCTTCTAGCTAGGCGCTTCCTAGCTCTACTACTGCTCGATTGTTTTTTATAGCATAACATTACATCAATGCAGCTTTATGCAGTAATAACAACACCTTGCGTTCCAATGTTAAACATAACATTACAAACAAAGCGTAACGATGTACTACGTTTATACGAGTAGTCCATCCACTAGGCTAGCTACTATCACCAGCAGAGAGCTGACAATGTATAACATTGTTATGCTTCGTCAGATCAAAACGCCCTGCAGCCCGCATGGTTGCTGAGGGGTTGTCCATCCACTAAGTTAACTACTATCACTGGGACCGAAGCTGACGAGGTATAACATTGTTATACCCTGTCAGAAACAAATAATTATCGGCTTACATATTTTTAAGCATATCCAGCGGAAAAGGCGATACTAGTCTCAAGTCAGCAACAACTACGCCCCGACTTGGCATATTAACAAAAGGAATCAAAACCATGTCAGACGTTCAAAACAAAGTAACCGATGCAGTAGTTAACCCAGCTGTAAAAGAGTACACATTAGCTGAGCAGGCAGCTTTCGCCACTATGTCGCAGGATGATCTAACCGAGTCGATGACTGTTACAGATGCTGAAGGCAACGTATTCCTGCCTTCTGTGTCAGCACTCACAACGGCAGCCTGTACAGCGGAAGCAGCACCGAAAGGCGCTGCGCGACTGTTAGCGGCCCGAATCAACATTGAACTGCCTGAGGTTGAAGGTAGTCAGCACTGGTTCGAGACTATATCGACTGACAGTACTAGCATGGCTAAGGCATTCGAGCCAATGCGGAAGGCGATCACCAACACCGCGCGGGCACGTAATCACAGCAACCCCGCGCAATTGGTTAAACAGGTTAAGGAGCAGGGGCGCTTGTTGCGCGGTGGTGCAGCACCTGAGACCAAAGACCAGCAGGCGCGCGATACCTTCAAGCGCTTGTCCGAGGAATTGCTAGCGCTGTACAAATTCCTCAATAGTGCTCAGCAAGATTCAGTCATCAAAGCGCACCATGAAAGAGCCAAGATTCAGG
>Ga0209337_1001052_pt1 | contig 21383 bp, 24 predicted proteins | sample LinPmetageLP53_FD_184044 | JGI IMG/M metagenome (GOLD analysis project Ga0209337, IMG submission 184044) | Marine viral communities from the Pacific Ocean - LP-53 (SPAdes) (version 2) | ecosystem: Environmental > Aquatic > Marine > Oceanic | place: Pacific Ocean | collected 2010-02-08 | reverse complement strand
CATAAACTCAAAAACATTTAAATCTTCTTGTTCCTCTACAGATCCTGCATCGCGATAACCAATTCTTCCACCGTCTGCCCGTGAATGATGTCCTCTTACATCTCCTCTTGACGTAGTAGATCCTCGAGGACCAGATCTTTGATCAGCAAATCCACCACCTAAAGTATATCCACCACCTCGGTCTCGTGTATAATCATTACGTCCTCCACCTCCACCACCCGTAGTCGTTCCTGTTCCCGGTGCAGTGGTTCCTGTGATAGTTCTTCCTGGTCTCTGGTCACCAATGTTACCGCCTCCATATCCATATTTATCCAGTAAACCATAACCTCTTTGACTGATTGATTTTCCTTTTCTAACTCTGTCTCGGAACCAGTCTAATTGTTTCTCTTCCATTTCTTCTATGCTTTGACTTCCAAACATAGAGTCTAAATTCTTTTCATAACCTTCTCCCCATCCAATAATATCAGAGCCAACTTTTAATCCACTTGGAGAATTGTAAAGTCCGTATTCATTTCCTTTATACATTCCTGTTTGGTAAGGTTCTAAAGATCGTCCTTGCATAACTTCATCATAAAATTTTTGTTTTGCTTCAGGTCTTTTAAATTTTTCACCTATCCATTGGGCTCCTGCTACAGCTCTACCAATACCTTTGTTAAAAGGTGAAAACAAAGACGAGAGGGGAAAACTAAATCCTGTTTTTTCATCTGGAGCTTGAACTGTTTCATCAAATTGCATTTCTTCAAATCCTCTCTGAGGTGAATAAGCGCTTCCAGGAAAAGGAGCTCTATAATTAGCAGCTCCTAAATCTTGTGTTAAATTATCAGGCATCATTGGACTAGCATATCTGCCTCGATCAGAGTTCATCCACCATGAGAGTCCTGGATTATTTTGAGTATTAGGTAAAGCGTTGTTAGCATACTCAGCTAATTGATTTGATCCGTAATCCATTAGTGGAAACGCGGATCCCATGTTTCGATTATCGTACCATTCTGCCATTATCTTCTCCCGTCTGGATGTATGTCCAGTCTAAATGTTCCTAGCTTCCAGTCTTGGGCCTGATAAGACCCTCCACTCGTGCCAGTGTTTGCTACTTTAAAAGCTATTCCTCGTGCTCTTGCACGCGTGTCAACTTTATCAGTGGATGAAGTAATTGTAAAGGGTCCTAATGGAGAACTGGCTGCTGCATTGTTAGGATAGTTTCTTAGCATTAACGTCACTTGCGTGTCTCCTGTTTGACTAATAAAGTCAGGAAGCATTCGTCTAATTCTCATTAAGTATTCACCATCTCCTCTAATATCAGGCGTTCCAATAATTTGTCCTTGAGCTGCTCGTTTTTGTGTAATATCAAAATCACCTGAAAGAATGTTAGCTGCTACTGCAGTAATAACTCCTCCGGCATTAATTTGATCGGTCCCTGTTTCCTGTTCATAGTAGATTGTAATTCCATCCGTATTGCCCACAACATCGTAAGAAGCATCATCACTATTATCATAATAACAAGCATGAGGTTTAGCAAAGACTGCTGAATCAGCCCAAGCAGTACGATCTAAAGATCCTGTGGTCCACACTGGTTTTTTAGCAATAACCGATTCAACATAATTATAAGTCACTACCCGATCTATAACATCAGATCCTGTACTACAATAGAACCAAGACACTTCACTAAATAAATTATTTAATCCACAGTTTACTAAATCTCTTGGTGTAGAATTTAAACCATCGTAGACATAATCTTCAACAAGGCATGGCATCGTTTGCAGCTGACCTGCATATTGAAAGAATCCATTTTCAGACATCCAGAAAGCCGTTCCATCTACTTCCACCGCTGCGTTTTTACCAATCAGTCCACAGTTCGTTCCTGCTTGTTCAAAAGAAAAAGTAAAAGGAGCCCCTACGAATCTCATTAGATAAAGGGCGGTATCTGTCCAAATATAAATAGCATCCCTACCTTTTATAGCACTCATAATTTTGGAACCATTAGCTAGTCTTTGTGTACCTGCAGTATTATTAGCAGTCACCGTATAAGAATCCGAATCATTAATACTTTCTTGATTCGAGAATCGAATAAACATATCGTTTTGATTAGCGGCTACGGTAACATCTGTTCCAGTCACCGTTCCCAAGAAAATTAAATGACGATCTGTAGGAGATACAATCATGTGTCGTGAAGCTGCGGGTGCATTAGACATTATGGTTGCTCTATTCCCGGTTGGATTGGCTGCGGATGAATCCCATTCAAAACAAGGTCCATTATAAATAAGAGCAATAAGTTTTGTTCCATAGTTATCTAAGACCCATAATCCTGGATCAATTGTAAAGTCAGCTGAAGAAGCGTCACCCCAGCCTACATACTCAGAAATATTAGTAACTGTAGCTCCAGCTATGTGAGTTGTTTTTCCAGTTCCATTTTCTCCTCTGGGTCCGCCAGTTAAAGTATTGGTTGCGGTATCATTAGCCGTGAAACCAATATCTTCTGTTCCAATTCTAATTTCTCCTGAAGCTGGAAAAGCTGAAGAGTCAGCTAATACAATCGTTGTAGTTGACGTGTCGGTTAAAGCAGTTGCTAACGTAGTTGTTGCGGGTCCTGAAGCAGTTCCTGAATAAGTTCCTGTACCCCAACCATAACCTGCTAATTGTTGAGCGGGTCCAACATTATAATAACATAACCCTGTAGCACTTCCTGAATTACTTAAGGGAGTTCCTGATTCCGTGGTTGCCATAGTTACTGTAATTGTTGTAGCTGTGGGTGCAGACGTCACCATAAATTTTATATTTTCAAAAGAAGCATCATTAAAAGTAGAGCCTACTGCTGTTACTCCACTCACGGCAGTTATTAGAACAATGTCATCATCAATTAGTCCATGAGGACTAGGAAAAGTTATAGTTACATTTTTTGAAGAAGAGGTACTCGTGAAATCACAGGCTGCAATAGTTGCTCGAATAGGATGGATGTCATAAAAAGACCCTCCTGAATAAACATATAAAATTCTGTTAGTTCCAATAGCGGCGTATTTAACACCAGCATTATCATCAAAATGGTGTAAAGCTCTTCCTGCCCCTGTCAGTTTATCCGCACCGAGTTGTTGCCACCCACCTATTTTTTCAGGAGATCCATAACGAAAACGTACATAGTCGCCTCCAGTCCATTGACCTTCGGCTCCTGTGGATGTGACCTGTTTATTAAATCCGGGTGTAAAACCTAGTTTTTGTAACATAGAAAATTCCGTTTAAGATACAATTATACTAGATCTAGATGTAATTCAACTTATTATGAAGAGGCGTAGAAGACCTTTGTGGTGGAAAAATCCCCCACGCCAGTCTTTAATATACCTTATTTTTTAATCGGGGGCAACTTAATACCTTTGAACCATGAAGGTAGTCCTAAGAAAGGACGTCTGTCGTATAGATTTTCTTTAGCAGTTTTAGTTGTTCTATCATTATAATGTAGAAACACTTGACCACAATCTTTGCCAGCAAAAGGATCACGCCAGTGTTCTAATTCACAACCCATATAAATAAGCATGTCTCCTGGTTTTAAATCTACTTTAATTCCAGCCATTCCTACTCGACCTGAAGGTTCTAAATAAATAGGCCAAGACTCTCCTCCTAAATTTAAAGTCGTAGAGACTTCACAAGAATAACGATCCTTATGTCTATGAAGAGTATCCCCCTTTTTATAAATTCGTGCGTAAGAATAAGCAGGTTGTAATTTAAACCCTGTTTCTTTTTCCATTTTCTTAAGAAGACCTTGAAGTAAAGTATCCATAGCTATGTCAGAGTAATGAGAATAGGTATTAGGAATCTGTGCATCGGTCCAGGTTCCCCATTCTTCAGCAAAAGGACTTACCCATCGTTGATCAAAGAAGAATCTAGTTACTCTTCTTTTATTAAGAAAGTAAGTATATAAAAAATTAGCAAGTTCAGGACTAATAGCTTTTTTTAAAACTTTATATTTTATTTTTTTGAATGACATGTTTGTTTGTTTCGTTGTAGCCATGTTTTTTGTTCAGGCTTTCCTATAATAGCATTAGGGACTGCTTGTATATTAAAATGAATAAAACGAAAAGGTTCATACCCATTATCCACAGCATACATGTGGGGTAAATAAGAATTAAAAAATATAAGTCTGCCTGGTTTCGCTTTATAATTAACTTGAGAAGAGGCCATTGTTATTTTAGAAGGATCTTTTTGAGGAAGAAGATTCATTACATGACCAGGTCTAGGATCTTCAAAAACCGGTAGTGAAGTTCTTTCACTGGCTTTAAGAAAATAAAACCCAGAGATATGACCATTATAATGAGTGTGTAAAGTATGATGGCCCCCACCATCTTTACCAAATTCTTGAACCCAAAACTCAGTGATAAAAATAGTATGATTAGATAAATCAAATCCTTGTCCATCTAAAAGATTCCACGCTGTAGCTCCGATATAGTCTTGAAGCTCTTTAAATTGAGAGTCTCCTAGTAATGTAGTTGAATGATGAACCCATGCGTGTTCACCCTTATTACCAAATTTTTTATTTCTTTTTTTAATTTCTTCTAAATTAGTTAGACGAGCTTGTTTAATATAAGAATCTGAAGCTGTATTGAAACTTTTAACCCACTCCGGTTTATCCGTCCAATAAATAGGAGAAGTAAAATAATGTTCTGTAACTAAAGAATCAGGTTTATTTTCTTTTTTTAATTTCTTTTTCTTCTTCATTTAAAAGGCAATCCTAAATTCCATATAACTAAACTATATCTTGATCCTTTGGTAACTGGTTTAACTCGGTGCCACATAAAAGAAGGGAACACAACTAATGATCCTTTAGGTCCAATCTCTTTACATGTCATAGTATTTCTTTTTTTATCTGGATCTTTATTTCTAAAATCAAATTCCAGCTCTCCTCCTTTATAGTCTTTTTCATCCGATAAAGAAAGGGTTACAGATAATTTTCTTATTTTATTATGACTAGGAGTATTGGGTTTATCATAAGGAATTTCCCAACTGTCGCAGTGCCAATCGTAATATTGTCCTTTATTATATTTAGTAAATTGACATGCTTCGGACCAGTCCCATTGAAAATTCCAATTAGCATTTCTATTGGCCTGATGAATAAAAGGATGCACTTCTTTGTAAATCCAATTTTCTGAAATCCAAACAATATTAGAATCTCTTTTCTTTTTTAAATCTTTAACTTGTTGTTTGTTAAGGTTTTTAGGATCACCATAGCCACCAGTAATAGCCATTTGTTCTTTAAGCTGTAAACCATATTTAATAATATCATTACAAAGTCTTTCAGGGACTGCTTGTTTATAATACCAATAACAATTATGTAGGTTCATCTTTCTCTTTCTTTATATCATATAGATTATCTTAGTCAATTTGATCTATATATTTAAGGTATTGGTTCCGGTTACTGTGAAAGTAGCCACGAAACATCCTCCTGGAGTTGTCGTCACCGTATTAGTGTCAGGTGATACAGTCATTGGGACAGCAGAAGGAGAACGAATAATTACGACTCCTGATCCACCTTGGGCTCCAGCAGGAGCGTCTGTGTCTCCACCTCCGCCTCCGCCACCACGGTTAACTGTACCTACTGCTGCGGCACCGCCAGGATCACCACCTGCTCCACCACCACCAGGTCCAGCACTTCCTCCTTGTCCAGATGCTTTCGCAGCACCTCCGCCACCTCCAGCATAAACTACTGGAGAACCAGATATACAAGAAGTAACTCCATTACCTCCATTTCCACCACAGCCTGATGTAGCATTAGCACCTACTCCACCACCGCCTCCTCCACCACCAGAAGCTAAATTAGGTTGAGGAGTATCAACTCCTGAACCTCCATTATTTCCTTGAGGACCACCTAAAGGTGTAGGAGCAGTTGGAGTGTTTCCAGCCCCACCTGCAGCGGAACCATTAGAATTTCCTCCACCACCAGAACCACCAGCTACGCCAGTAGTACTACTATCAGAACTTCCACCTCCACCTCCAGCGGATGTAATACATCCAAAACTTGAATTTGAACCAGAAGTACCTGCGGCAGGAGATGCTGATGAACCTGCTCCTCCTCCTCCAACTACTACTGTGTAAGGGCCACAAAAATTACTAACTGCAATACCAGCTGCTCCTGGTACTCCATGCGAATCTCTTAAACCTCCAGCTCCACCACCACCGCCGCCATGATAACCACCACAGCCTCTTCCACCACCGCCACCACCAGCAATGATTAAATAATCTACTGTACCTGAAATTTTTCTTTGTACCCAACTGTCTGAAACTCTTTTGTTATACTGTGCTTTTTGAGGCCACATTCCTGATGCATAACTTAACTCTTTTGTTAGAACGATTCCTGATCCACCAATACCACCTGGTTTAGAAGTAGTACAACCTGGAGCATCTCCTGCACCGCCACCACCGCCACCTGTGTTTGCGTCTCCAGCAATGCCAGGATTATTACCTCCGTCACCTCCTGCTCCACCACCACCTATACCACCTGGACCACCTGGACTTGCAACATAACTTCCAGATCCACCGCCACCCGCATATACACCACAGTTAGGTGTACCGGGAAAACATGCACTTACATCAAGACCAGCTCCACCTGCACCACCTGTTGTTGGACTAGAAGGGGGTTGAATACCTCCTTGAGCGGTTTTACCACCACCAGCACCACCCATATTTCCTGGAAAACCAGTATTTCCTGGAAAACCTTGACCACAAATTCCTAAACCATAATTAGTTGGACTACATGGATAATTCGTATCTGTCGCTCCAGCACCTCCGGATCCTCCTGGAGTTCGGCAAAATGCGTTGGGAATACCATCGGCACCGCCGCCACCACCCCCAGTTGTAGATATTGCAATAGGGGTACATGCTGCAAAAGAAGATACACTTCCTCTTGCTCCTGGAGTAGGATTTGATGTTCCTGCTGCACCGCCTCCTCCTACTACAACAGCATACCCTGTGTTTGCTGATACGACTACACTTGGTGAAACTATCATGCCTCCAGCACCAGCACCGCCTCCTGTATTTGTGCCACCACCTCCGCCGCCGCCTCCAGCGACAACAGCAATCTGAGCTAAAGTTGTTCCGGGTTGTGTTGTGAATGTTCCTGTGGCTGTAGTTGTAGTAACTTTACATTTACCGAAAGATGTTGTGTTTATCTTTCCAATTAAACCACCCTGTGAACGACCTGATTTGGCCATTGATGTCCTCCTATGCGGACACCCAAGTTAAACCTGATGCGTCCCAATTAAATGAATTTTGTGGGTCTTCTGAATCTGTTGCTGTCCATTTTTGACCAGCTTCATCCCAACTAATTTCGTATGGTTTTGCGGGATCTCCATATTCTCTTATTGTTGGATCTGCTACGGGCGCTTTCCAATCATCGTCTGCATCTAAAGACCATGATGCATAAGGTTGAGGACTTAAAAATTTGTTTTTTGCTGCGTTGTAAACGTCTCCTACACCAGCATATTTTTTTCTAAACTTATTATTATAAGAAGTTTGTTTCCACATTCCACCATTAAAAAATGAAGAACACCAGTTTTCTCCACTAGTGTGTTCGTCACTTTCTACGTGAGAATTATCTACGACAATAACTCTTTTTACTATTAAATGTGTATCAGCCGTATGTCCTGTTGGATCTACTTTTGATTGTAATTCTGCGAAGTGTGCCATAATATTTGTTTCTCCTTACTTGTTTATATTAAATTTTTATACTCTTGTAAACTACAAAGTCAAGGTTCCTGTAACAGTAAATACTGCAATAGTATCACTACCATCTGTAAACGTTGTATTTGTACCTGGAGCTACTGCAAAACCAGCAGGTTTGCAAGCTGTTGGTATTCTTAAAATAACTATTCCAGAACCACCAATACCAGTTCCTGAACCAGAACCATTTTCACCAGAACCTCCTGTACCCCCTCCTGTGTTTACTGCTCCAGCTGAAGAAGTCGATGTTCCAGTTCCTGCGCTTCCACCACCACCATCAGGTGCTGCTCCTCCTGCAGAGCATTGTCCTCCTGCGCCTCCACCACCAGCAAAATATCTACCGGGTGCGGGACCAGCAGTTCCATAACTTGGTGCTTGCGGTGCACTTCCGAATATTGCTGTTGTTGCTCCTAAACCACCTTTTCCTGCTCCTCCTGGAGTTGAATTTCCTCCTACTCCGCCAGCTCCTCCGCCAGCTCCTGCAAATCTTGTTGGGCCAGGTGATGGACTATAGGATGTTGTTGTTCCTCCATCATTACCTTGAGATGGATTAACTGGAGGAGTGTTACCACTTCCAGCTGCAAGTCCTCCAGGGGCCGGACCAGAAAATCCTGCTCCTCCTCCGGATCCACCATCACTACAAGCTGTTTTAGGTGTATTACCACCTGCGCCAGCTCCTCCTGCAGTTGATGTTATAGAAGAAAAAATACTATCACTTCCTCTTTTACCCATATTAGTAGGAGTTGAGGATGGAAAAGATTGAGCTGCTCCACCAGCTCCTATTGTAATTGGATAAGTACTACATCCAAAAAGTGTTAGTCCGGGAGTGCCTGGAACTCCATAAGAAGTTCTATATCCTCCAGCACCACCTCCACCGCCTCGACCTACACCTCCTGAAGCGCCTCCTCCTACAACTACATAATCTATAGTTGTTGGATTGCCGGGATACGCGGTATGAAAAGTAGATGTACTATTAAATGCGTGTTGTGTTTTACATCCAGGAATCGATGTGACTGTTCCTCCAACTGCTTGTTGAGCACCTGGGTATTGAATAAGAACAACACCTGAACCACCTGAACCACCTTTTTTAGAACACAAACATGGATTTGGATTACCTCCACCTCCACCGCCACCACCACCAGTGTTAGCAGTTCCTGGGAATCCTAATGTTTTAGATAAAGGTACGGGTTGAGGAGAAGGATCGTGACCTGATACTCCATTACCTCCACCACCAGGGCCTCCAGCCCCTCCGTAAGTTGGAAAACTTCCTGAGCAACGCGCTACGGGATCTGGATAACCTCCACGACCTCCGCCACCGCCTCCTCTTAAAGTTGAATCTCCTGGCCATGCGCTAGAACCTGCACCACCAGCTCCGCCTGGACCCGTTGTTCCTGGACCTGAATCTGGCATATCAGCCGCTGCCGCACCGGCACCGCCTCCACCACCAAAACCAGCATTATCGGCAGGAGTTCCAGCACCACCTGGATTTCCTTGAGACATAAATTTTGCAGGAGAATTTCCTGAACCTGCGGCAACAGGACCTGGAGAAGGACCCATATGACCTCCACTTCCAGAAGCTCCATCTTTTCCTGTACATCCTGGAGAACTATTTGCAATTCCTTGCGCTCCCCCAGTGCTTTCTATAGTTTGAGTAGTTGGACCCGAGAAAGAAGTTGTACCTCCAATGGTTGCTTGGGTCTCTGGAGAACCAAATATTGCTCCTGTTCCACCAGCGCCAATAGTAGCAGTAAAAGTAGTATTAAGACTTAAGGGTAAACTTGAATTCCATTGATAACCACCAGCTCCAGCACCAGAGGACATACCACCTCCTCCGCCACCAATAACTAAAACATTTACAGGACCGAAAGAAGATTCAAAACTCCAATTACCTTCTAAAGCTTCGTCATACTGTTCTTCCATACTCCACATACCAGAAACTTTTGTTGCGCCACCTTTTTCTTTTATAACGACAACACCACATCCGCCATTAGCACCAGCTGCTGTTCTTTGTCCTCCACCACCAGCTCCTCTATATGCTTCTCCAGCAATACCCACAGCTCCTCCACCACCAGAACCACCGGTAGCACCAGTGTTAGGGAAACCTGATCCTCCTCCGCCGCCACCGACAAGGCCATCAAAAGCTCCACCACCACTACCATAACTTGTTACACATGCAATAATTGGAGAAATATCTAAACCAGCTCCACCACTTCCTCCTAGACCACAAACTCCAGGAGAATCTCCTCCTACTGCACCTTTTCCGCCACCACCACCAGAACCTCTATCACTTCCAGAGCCAGGGGCAGGACTATCACCACCATCATTTCCTTGACATGCTATTCCGCAACCTCCAGGTTGAGAATAAGAACCTCCGCCACCGCCGCCTCCTGATCCTCCAGGAGCACCGTGTTGACAACAAGTTCCAGGACTCGTGGCACTACCACCACCGCCGCCTCCTGTTGAGGTTTGAGAATTAAAAATTGAATTAGAGCCTGAAGCTCCTTTGTTAGTTCCACCTGCACCACCGCCACCTACAGTGACTGGATATGATGTTGAAGAACAAATACTTTGACAAGTAAAGGATTGGACACCACCAGCTCCACCACCGCCACTACCATTAGGACCCGGAGATCCTCCTCCCGCACCGCCACCAGCGATAACGACAGTATCTACCTTAGTGATAGATGGACCTGTAGTAATGGTTTCTGTTGATGTAATTACTGAAACGTTAGATCGTGCTATTGCGCCGACTGGGTTTGTAGGTCCGATAATTCCGCCATTAGCCATGGTTTAGTTACCTCCCTATGCGTCGTCTAAGACTTCATATGATATGAATAAATCAAGATCTCCAGTTGCACTTGCTCCACCTTTCAAGATATCGCCTTCCATCATATAGATAGGCGTGTCTGAAAGCACCAGTGAAGAATCTGCTGGGACTGAAATTGTTTTTGCTAAATAAACGGTAGCGTCAGCTCCTGTTGGAGTTAATCCATTTGCTGCACCAGTTCCTATTCCGTCAATAAATAAATTAACATCAGCTGCAGCTGATCCGTCTACATTGGCAACTACAATTCTGTTAATTTTTAATAATTTTTCTGCATCTACTGTAAGTAATGTAGCAGTTAAAGTGTTGGATAAATTCCAACCATAATTACCACCGTAGATACTTGTTACTGATACTATATTTGGATTCGCCATATTTTAATTCCTTTGTCTGTTTTTATCCGAAAATCATTGCCATTGCAATAGCTTTTCCTGTTGATACTCCAGCACTACCAAAAGTTACGCTTCCTGCACCATCAGTTACTAAAGCTTGGTTTGCTGATCCGTCTGCCGCTGGCAATGAATAATTAGGCTGAGCAGCCGCTGTTCCTGCAGATCCTCTAACGCTAATTAAACCACTTGATCTAATATCTGTTCCATCTTTATAACAAAATGTATTAGAATATGGTGGAATAACAATTCCTGTTTGACCTGTAACTTTAAAAGTTATGGTATCAGAACCTGTTCTTGTAGTTCCATCAATAATTAAAAAAGGTTTAAGAATATCAGCCGCTCCTCCTGGAGAAGAACCTGATCCTGCTTGATCAGCAATATCTAATACTCTACTAGAACCACCAGTGGTTCCTGTAAGTTTAATAATAAAAGCTCTACCATCATAAGTACCAGTAGAAGCATCAGGGATCGTTAAAGTTCTATCCGCCGTCATTGCGACTTCGATATACCCAAAAACATCTCTAAAAAAATTTAAATTATTATTTGTTAATGTACCCCATGTGCCGGCCTTCTCGCCTGTAGCCATTAATTGGATACCTAAACTGTTATATGATGACGCCATATTTTAATTCTCCTAATTTGGAACGTGTGTATCAATTGTATACGACGTGTTTCCTGTAATGTCAACACCAGTATAACTCGTATTTCCTGTTATAGATTCTACTGCATATCCTACTGGGAATGCGGCTCCTACAGTAGCTGTCATGGACAATCCTAGCCCAGCTAAACTAGCAATAGTTAATTGAGTTGTAGTAAGAGATCCCACAGTAGAAGTAGCTGATAATCCTAATCCTGCTAAATTAGCCTTAGTTTCTGGAGAAGATGTAAGAGTACCCAAAGCTGTTGAAGCAGATTGACCTGTTAAAGTCATTGTAGGATTAGATGTAATAGTTACTGATCCTACGGCTGAGGTAGATGATAATCCTAAACCTGCTAAACTAGCCTTAGTTTCTGGGGAAGATGTAAGAGTTCCTAAAGTTGTGCTTGCTGATTGACCGGCTAGACCAATTGAATGATCATCAACGGATAATAATCCATGTGAAGATATAAGAGCTTGTCCAGCTAAAGTAAATGTTGCGTCAGATTTAGTAGTTAAGGATCCTACAGTGGATGTAGAAGATAACCCTGTAAGTCCCATCAATTGATCTGGAAGTGTAAAACTTCCAACCGTTGATGTAGTGGATAAACCAGTTAAGGTAAAAGTAGCTTCGTCAACAGAACCCCAACCATTAATTCCCCAAGTTAAAGTTCCCCAACCTGGTTGAATTGAAGCTGATAATAATCCTATTGTTGATGTGGCTGATTGGCCGCTAAGAGTAACTGACTGATCATTAAGCTCACCCCATGCACCATCGTTCCAAGATTTAGCGCCCCATCCAGTTGCTAAAGTTGTAGCTTCGTTCCAATTAGCCTGTCCCCAGGTTAACCGTCCCCAACCTTCTGAAACTGTAGGCATAAGGATGTCCTCCTTATGCTATCTGTATGATGGCGTTACCTGCAGTCTGAGCTGGAAACTCTACTGTGAAAGTTCCAGTTGTTACAGTTTTGTCTGAACCGAAATTAACTACACATACCGCTTTGTCAGATGCACTTGAATTGTAGATTAAACAACCCCTTGCTGTAAACGATGCAGTGGATCCCCAACTAGTACTTGCAAATAAACAACATGCAGTATCTCCGGACAAAGCTGGAGTTGTACTCGTTAAAGAATTTCCTCCGCTCGTATATCCTGAACCTGTTGTTGTAACTTCGTATGTATTCGTAGGATCTGCACTTGGAGTAGATGCAACTGTCCATTGAGTTGTTGATTTACTTAAAACTGCTGAGTTACTGGAATATAAAGCTATTTTAAAAGTATTAGTTGCATTAGTAAAATTGTGTGTTGCTGTTAAAATTTCTACTTTGAAACTGTTACAAATTGCTGATGTTATTGCCATAATTTAATCCTCTTTTAGGGAGACGGAGATTTTATTGGAATCCTAACAGTACCATCTGTGTAGTCATCTCTTCTTCGTCTACCAAGTTGTATTCCTGCAAACTTCTGTACTTCTTGTTTATATTTATTCTCGTATAATGTCAACATATCCATAGGACCTTTTAAATAGCCATAAGCTTCTGCTAGACAGGCATATAAAAGTCCTTGGGGAAAATTCAGGCTGACATAATTAGTCTCATTACTAGATTCCAGAGTTGCTGGCATCACATTATAATATAATCTGAAGTTATAAGCTGCATCTGGAGTAGGGGCTAAAAGTAATCCTCCGGATGTTGTGGCTCCTAATCCCGTAGATCCTCCAAACATTGCATAATATTTAGGTAAACCAGTTACATCTTGAGCTGTTAGGCCTCCAGAAGAACCAGTTAAATCTGCTGTGTATTCTCTTAAGTAAGTAACATCTTTTTTCTGCAAGAAATGAGAAGGTCCTGTAAGACTTGAAGTTGATTCAAATACCTCTACGGCTCTTACAAATAACGTTCCAGCTTGAACATTGATAGTATTATCATCAGTAACCAAAGTTCCTGTAGCCATTTTTCTATCAGAGTCCATAGGAAGGTCTAAAAAAATACGTTGTTGAGCATTAAGAATAAGGCTCTCTAAAATTGCTGTAGTTAAAACATTAGAATCTGTTTCTGTGTAGTTTCTAATCATTGTTACTAATGTGCTATAACTTATTCCTGACATTTAATTATGATCTATCGTTTACGGGTCCACCGAAAACGAAAAATCCTCCTCCTGTTTCTATACTAGTCGCAGCACTGACTAAAGTAAAACTATATTTATTACTAAAAGTCACCGTAGTTCCAGCATCATCTACACGTGTTTCATTAATTTTAGTTATTTCATACGATCCATAAATTTTTTCTCCTGCCGTATGAGCTACTGCTGTAGTAGAAACCGGAGTCTCTCCATAAGAAGGGGCTGCAGTTCCTCGAGTACATCCTGTTAAAGTATGTGTACTTCGACCAGTATATTTAATTGTTTCACTTGTAATTCTTCCATATTCAAGAGAACTGGTATCTGTGTTAGTTGATTCAATAACAATATATCCTGACGTAGGAAAAGCTGATCCATCAGTTAAAACAATAGAAGTATCACTAGCCGTAATAGTTGTAGCTAAAGTTGTGTTTAATTCAAAAGTTGATACTGCAACTCCTCCAACAGGCTGTTTAACTTGATAAAATCTAACCGCGTCTCCATTAGATCGTCCATGATTAGTCTGTGTCACTATTAATGTATTTCCAATTTCAGTTAAAAAAGGATTATCATTTAAAGGAGATGGAGTGGGTAAAGCTGTTCTTGTAGGTCTTGCTCTTAATAAAGCTTGAGGATCCGCGCTTGTAGGTTTAGGTTGTAGTTGAGGTTGTTTTTGTTCATACTCAGAAAAATGAACCCATGATCCATTCCATTCTCTAACCATTTCAGTATAAGGAAAAACTAACCCTGATCTATCTGAAACTGCTAGTGCATATTTACCTGAAGAAAAAACAGTCATAATTAAGTTGCCGTATCTGGATAATAAACTTTAGGAGCAATGTAAGTACTTGTAATATCCGCATCTTCTTTTACAGCTCTTGCTAATTCATCCTCATAAAAAAGTTTTAATTCTTGTGATCTTTGAGGCATATTTTTTTGTGATAAATAATAAGCCAATCCTGCTGCCATACATGGCACAAATCTATAGGGAACATTGGTTGCATTAGAATAGGCCCCTGCGTCTTGAATTCTTCTTGTGTAATAAAAATTTAATCTATTACCATCTACTGCTGCATTGGGAGTTAGATAAACTGTTATCGTTGTTCGATCAATAAATCTTTCCACAAAAAAAGAAGTAGGGATTCCAGTAGCTGTTTTATTAGAATAACCTTGATACTGTGATCGACTTACTGCTGTCATTGGGGAATCTATACTTGTTGAAGTAATTCTATAATTACATTCTAAAATATTATCAATACCTGTTGCGTGTTGAGTAACAGCATCTCCACTACTATGTGTTGCAGCTGTAGTATTATTAGAACCACGAACAGCTCCAGTAAGATTAGCTGCTCCTGTTGCTGCAGATTTTCCTGTGTATCTAATAACCTCTGATCCTACAGTAATAGATCCACCTCCCTGACTTGCGCCAGGCATATCTTTAACTTCTGTTAAAGGAATATCAGTAACTGAGGAATTAATGCCAGCAGATAACGTTGTAGTTAATCCGTTTGACGCTCCATCAGATGGAGATCTATACATAATATAGACGTTTTTATTTTCAACTAAAGTAATACCTTGATTAGCTATTTCCCAATAATGAAGTCCTCTATTACTCCATTCTGATAATAGAATGTTTAAAGATCTTTTAGCAGTTTTTAATTGATATCCCGAAACGTTTTGAAGTCCAATACGCTCATATGCTTCTTCTATAACTTCTTCGATAGGAAGTGTTTTGTCAAAAGTATAGGATTGAGAAGTAGTGTTAGCCATCTAACCCTACCCGTCATATTGTACAGATATTCCGACTACCGCAGTTCCACTCATTATGAAATAAGCTCCATCGTCAAATAGAATTCCATTATCTGGAATATAGGGAGCAACTGTTTCTGCTTGATCTACATCTAATACGAATTTACTTGAACCGCTTGTTGATCCATTTTTAAAAAAAAGAGTAGCTGCGCCGGATCCGCCTACTCCGTTCATTCCTCTTATTCTAGTTCTGCCAGCAAATACAACGCCTGATGTTAAACCATCTTTAACTCCAGCTGAAATATCAGTTGTGATAGACCCACTAGCTGTGATGCTAGTTATTTCTGTCCATGTGCCTGCTACAGTTATAGTAACTCCAGCTCCTGGACCCGTTGTGGCTGCGCTTGTTGCTGCTGCTCCATCAGCATCTTTTCCTACAACTACAAAAGTTATTCCAGTGTTGTTAGCTGTAGAAGTTAAAGTAACTGATTGAGCATTTATCCAGGGACCACTATCTAGTAAAACTAAAGTAGTAGCTGTGCCTGCTACAGAAATAGCATCGGTGTCTGTTCCGTACAGAATTCGTTTACTTTTTACCGCTGATACATTTGCCATAATTTAATTCCTTTAATTTTCTAAGCTCCCGAAGGAGCTTAGAATAATTTATTATCTTTGTTGTACCGTTTTAATCCAGTCCGTTACTAAATGATTAGCATTCGTTCCAGAACTCTCAACAAAAACTTTTAACTCTAGGGCAATGTCATCAGGAACAGTTGTTGCTGCTTGTGTTCCGACACAATTACCATCTAAGAAAAGTTTATATTGATCAGCTGTTTGACTCAGTTCTGTACCTGCTGGTTGGAATAAGAATCCCAATGTTACAGAATTAGTTGGCATTGCAAATACTGTCGCAGTTTGCGTTGGTACAGTAGAATCTGCCATTACATACGTACTTCCAGCAGCCGAATCTAACATATCGAAAGATACACCAGCACTATTTTTTCTCGATAAAAACTGAATTGAAGTTGTAGCTTCTAAGTGAGAAAAACCAATACAATCTGTTGGTACAGTTGCTGGATCAACAAATGCATTGTCAGCAAAACCAACAAAGAAATTGTAATCACTTACATCTGTCATAGCAATTCTAGTTTCGTAGTACCATTTTTTAGCAGAATTATACTGCCATACTTCTTTACTAGAAATACCGATTGTTTCAGTATGAGCTGGAGCATTATCTCCAATTCGTAACCAGCCACCAGCATACTGCGCTTGTTGAAATGCAGAACCTGATGAAGTTACATCCCAATCACTTGCATTATAAATTACAAAGTCATTTTGATAAGCGACTTCTTGAGAATCTCCTCCAGTGATAAGGGGTTGTCTAATACCACTAAATAAAGATGTTGCTTGTCCTTTACCGGGTACGTTTGTTACTCCACTTGAAAAGTGTGTTGTCATATAATCAGCGCCTCCTAGCGCCAGTCATTTTTTCTAAGTAAAAAATGACCAATTTATGTTTTAATTAATCTTAGTATCTAATCTATAGCCTAATTTTTCATTTGGCGCAAGTGATCCCGTAGGTTTTGTATGATTTTGTAATAGCTCTTAAGTGGCTATTGAAACTTCAGCCTTGGCTTCTTCAATCTGGTTAACACGGTGAGCAACTCTTGCTTCTTCTAGTTTAATCTCAGTGACAATCTCTCTAATCTTGTCATCGATCTTAACCATGTTAAGAGTATATCTACCTGATTCGTTATACTCTTGTTCCCAACTCAACTCCAAGGACTTTTTCTCTTTGTATAGGTCTTGAGTCATTAATAACTTCCTCATAAGTTATCCACTTACCTTTTTTAGTGGTAAATCCATCACTTTCAAATATTACCTCATTTTTTCCTAGTTTGTCAAGGATAGAGTTTTCAATACTATTTACAGTGTCTTCAGCCATAACAGTGAAGTCAGCATAGTAGCCGTGATATCTGATTTGTACTCGGAAGTTTTTCATAGTGTATCTATTACTGTATTTTTAAAATAGGGCCGTTTTTAGGCGGCCCTATAATTCTTTGTAAAGTACTACGCACCTTCGCAGCCGTAAATACCTCTAGGGTCAGATACGCCATAAACGTATCTTGCTCTAGCTTTGTATCTTACGTTGCCAGTATCGAAATCGCCTTCCATTTTAGTAGTCAATGGTGCTCTATCGAAGTGTTTCATACCATTAGGTACATCTGTGATAATGTACCAAGCATCTGTATCTGTTAGGTAGTTGTTCACTCTATAACCTTGAGGAATCATACCCATAGATTTGACTGCATTGATATCATTATCTGCAGTTCCTACTCTACCTTGAGATTTCATCAATCTCTCAGCAGTGAACTGGTTAGCAGACGGGACAATCATCTTCACACCTTTTGCAGCAATTTTTAAACCTCTTTCATCAGTTAGCGCAGCAATGTCAATCAGTGCTTGCTCCAATGAAGTTTCGTTTAAATCTGCTTGCGTAGTTAACGTGTTCGAGAACGAACCTGCTAACGTTGGGTGTGCAGTGTTAAACAAGGAAACGTTATCCCCAGAATCAAAATTATCTACGCCAGGTAGACCTTGATTCAAAGGAAATGCGCCTTTTACTTGTTTAGTGTTTGCCATCGATCTTGCTAAAGCTTTCGTGTAACGAGAAGAAAGTCTGTCGTACAGGTTATCTTCAATAGCTTCCTCAGTGATCGCAAAAGCGAGAGCAATTGTCTCGTTAGTGTATCTTGCTGTGAAAGTTTCTTGCGCTTGGTCAAAAGCAACTCCAGATCCTTCTGGTTTTACTAATGCTGAAGCGAAACCTGACAACATAACTTCTTCTTCAAAAGCTCTGTCAGATGACTCAGTCGTATAAATCTCAGCTGCCTGATCTTCATACTGTTTGTATTCCAGGCCAAATAAAGCATTTAAACCTGGCTCTAGTTCTTTAACTAGTTGATTACGTGATATTGCCATAATTTATTCTCCTTATATACCTGCTACGTTGTTGCCGAGGATACTTCTGTTTAACATAACTCTCCAAACGCTTCCAGAAACGGACACGTCTTGATTGTTAGTATCTCGGGTAAGACCTAAGATCTTGATCTGATCATTCGTACCTACAGTACCGATTAGGTTCCCTGAAATGAAATTCGGGGTACCAGAACCTGTACCTACGACGATTGGCGAACAACCACCAACATCTGCTGTTGTTAGTGATGTTAGTTGTGTTCTCATTTCGTACATCTGTTGAGGATCATCGTTAATGAGACACACATGATCGCTTGCCGCGACGCTAGGTGCGTAATTAGACCAAGTAGGCTTACTAGTACTAGGGTCAGTATAGAAACTGCCGTTCAGTGATCCAAGATTGTTAGCCGTTCCAGTTGTAGATGATAAAACTGTACCATCTGCCTGTAACTGCGTTAATTCATGGTGGTTGATTGCAGCAGAACCTGATGCTTTCGACCATTCACTGAGACCAGCGTTGTTATCTGTCTGACCAACTTTTCTAAGTGGTCTCAAACCGAAACCAACTGTACTTTGATTAGCCATAGCTTATCTCCTTGTGTAGACTACTATCCGCAGTCTACGGTTTATATAAAATTTCGTTGGTTGAATGTTAAAAAATTAACGTTTTCTACCACCGAAGGTTGTACGAGACTGTCGATCAATATTGATCGGCATACTCTTATGCTCAGCCTTCATAAGATCGTTATCTACTGCTTCAAGCTGTTCATTTGCTAACTTAGCAAAATATTCTGAACGTTGTCGCGCGATCTCTTCAGGTACCCTTGTAAGCACAAGGCCTCCGTGCCCGATCACCCCTGCATACTTGCCGTCTGTGATTGCTGGATAGTCATCTTCTGGATATTCGTCGGCTCTTACTAATTCATACCCGGACCTTAAGCGTCCTTGTACGTTTTTCGTGTCGAGAAATCCCATGATCTCTATCCTGACCCATCTGTGTCTGAATCCAGTTGGCGCGTTGGGCGTATCTAAGTACGATGGTGGAGTCCAAACTTTCTTACGTAAAGTCTTTGCTCTAGTTTGGCTCGCACGGGAAGATTGTTCTTTTTCTTTTTTCATATGCTTATTCCTCCTTCGTGAGTTGTAATTGTCTTGCATACTCTTCTAGTGGCACTCGTAATTTTTTAGCGATTGCTACCTGTGACGATGTGAGTTTCACAGTTTTGCGACCAGTCTTTGAACTACGCGTTGCAGAAGCAACGTTTTGTGTAGGTTTACTAATCGTTTGAGTTACCTTACCAAATTTCTGAGGAAATTCAAGTCTTATTCTTTTATCAATTTCCTCGTAATAAGAATCTGACTTTGGATCAAATCCTTCCTCTTCAGTAAGCTTCCTATGAAGATCAAAAGCGGTGTAGGTCATAGCATTATCTTTGCCAAACCAGTCATTTTTATCTGCCCAATCCTCCGCTTTAGGATCAGGTGGAGCAGGTCGTTGTTGAACAGGTTGTTGAACTTGAGGTCTTTGTTTAGCAGCAGTTTCTTCCATCTTCTGTCTACTTTTAATTTCCGCAAGTTTACCTTGTTCATAACCTAATTGAGAGATTGCAGTTAAAGCTTCTACTTCAGCTTTCTTATCATCAGCTTCTCTTGAAGCTGCTAATTTAGCCTGAGCCGCTGCTAATGATGAACTAATTCTACCCTCCATTTCGATAGTGTAGTCTTTTTCATAATTAACCGCTTGAGAACTTAACTGATCTCTTTCGTGCATTATACGCTTAGCATAAGTGACAGCTTCTTCTCTCTGTCTTTCAGCCTCACGCATCTTACGAGTAAGTTTAGCAATACGTTTTTTAACGCCATCACTATACTCATCCATTTCTTGTTTTTGTTCTGTGTCCTTTTTTTCTTCTTTTACTTCTTCTTTTTTCTCTTGTACTGGTTCTTCGCTGTCCTTACTATCTCGAATATCCACTGACTCATCAGATTTCTCAGATGTGTCATCGGACTTATTATCGTCTTGATTACTTTTATCATCTTCAACGGTTCCTCCTTCTTCTTTTTTATCTAAATCAATTTCAGTTGCTTTTTCATCAGCATCACCTACATCAATCAGGTTTCTGTCTTGTTCTTTTTCTTCTGGCATAGTTTCTCCTATGTTTATATATCGTGGAATATATCCTCAGGGTTTTCCACGGTCGCTAAAACTTCATCATCATTGAGAAGTCTAACTTCACCCCCATCTATTTTAATCCTGGATCCAGCATAACGTGCAAAAACAACCCAACTTCCTTCTTTACACCAAGGTCCTTCGGGATATCTTTCTTTGTCTCTATAACAATCTGGTCCAACTTTTAACACAAGACCACAAGTCGATGCTACTTGGGCTCGTTCTACGACATCGTCAGTTATAATAATTCCACCTTTAGTTTTCTCTTTCATTTTAAAAGGTAAAACTAAAAGTCTCCAACCAGTAGGTATGGGTAACTTAGACGAATCGGATGTTATTTCTTTTTTAGATTCTTTAGGTTCTTGATTGTATTTTTCTTGAAGTGCCTCTTTATGTTTTGGGACTTCCTTGTGGTTTGATACTGATAACTGTTCCGTCATTTTCATTTTGCTCCTTTTTATCTAGCAGGCTGGATATTTCCTGACTCATATACTGATACGTTCGTATTTGTCCCAACATATATTGGTATTTTTCCATTTTGTCAACACCCCCTGACACCATGGCAGAAACCACATCATCATGTCTCATTTTAATGATTTTTTGAAGTTTTTGTAATAATACTATATCTTCCATTAACAATTCCACTTTCTAAGAGATTTATTGATTCTTGAATTTGGATCTCTTGCTGTTTTGGCCGAAGTACGTCTCTTTTTCATACCTGTCATTCTAGCGCAAAAAGATTTTCTACGATTTGCTGATTTAGATCCTTTCTTTAATTTAGAAGGCTTTGTCGTCACCGCCGTCTTTAGCTTTGATCCA
>Ga0209337_1001051_pt1 | contig 21398 bp, 10 predicted proteins | sample LinPmetageLP53_FD_184044 | JGI IMG/M metagenome (GOLD analysis project Ga0209337, IMG submission 184044) | Marine viral communities from the Pacific Ocean - LP-53 (SPAdes) (version 2) | ecosystem: Environmental > Aquatic > Marine > Oceanic | place: Pacific Ocean | collected 2010-02-08 | reverse complement strand
TGGGTTACTGGTTCTGTAGGATCTGCTTCTTACACAGGAGATGACGTTATGGAAGTACATTATTTATCTGAAAGATGCTTAATTACTCAAGGAGCTAATAACTTTGTGTTACTTAAAGAATCATAATAGATTTTTTATAAATTATAAAGCGGCGTAAAAGCCGCTTTTTAATAAACCAAAAACTTAAAAACAAAAACTTAAAACAAAAAAAATGGAAAAATTTTTAATATTTATTGACGCAGCTGATGATGCTGCAATGTATCCAGTTTCAAGAATTCAATCTTTAACTGTTGCTGCTGACGCTACTATACTTATAAAGTTTGCACCAGGTAGTCTTGGAGAAGGACAAGCTGCTAGTGTTGATGTTGTAACATTAACTTGTACAGCTGACCAAGAGCTTAAAGTTTTCAAATCTATTGCTGATGCAATTGCTGGAAAAAGCTTTAAATCATCTAATGGATTTGTAGTTATAGCTGATGACGTTAACAGTTCATACGTTGATGCTGATATTACTGCTTGTGCTATTGCACTTGATGCATAATAATCAATTACCTTAAACTTATAGGCGTCTTATTGGCGCCTTTAGGTTTATTTTTTAAACTATTAAATTATATTATATTATGGAAACAAAACAAACAAAGCCTAAAAAGGCTAAAGAAATTATAGTGTCAGCTTCAAAAGTAGTTGACAGTACCCCTAAATGGGAAATGAAAGATAGAAGTTACTATCTAATAGGTAGAGGAGAACCTCTTACTTATGTTTTACAATCAAAATCTTCACCTAAAAAACCAATGTTATGGTTTGACGAAGAAAAAGGTTACAATAGAGAAATTAGATATTGTAGTAATCAAAGATCAATATTTAAAGATGAACAAGACGATAACGTTATATTAGAGCATGTTGTATTTGAAAACGGTAATTTATACGTACCTAAAACAAATCAACCTTTACAAAAGTTATTATCTTTATACCACAGTAAAAAAGGATACGCATACGAAGAGGTGGATGACGTAGCGGACGCTAAAGAAGACCTTATAAGTATAGAAATAGAAATGGAAGCTTTAAATACAGCTATGACAATTGATATTGATCAAATGGAAGCTATATTAAGAGTAGAACAAGGCTCTAGTGTTGCTAAGATGAGTTCTAGTGAAATTAAAAGAGACTTATATCTATTTGCTAGAGAAAATCCAGTGTTATTTTTAGAGCTTGTAAATGATGAAAACGTTGTGCTTAGAAATTTAGCAATAAAAGCTAGAGAAATGGGCGTTATTAAATTATCACAAGATCAAAGAACTTTTTCTTGGGGAACAAATGATAAAAAGTTAATGACAGTACCTTTTGACGAAAATCCTTATTCAGCTTTTGCTGTTTGGTTAAAGTCAGACGAAGGTGTTGAGGTTTACAAATCAATACAAAAGAAAATAAATTAACAATAAATAGTCACGGCCCTTTAATTAGGGCCATGATTATAATAAAATATAGATATGGCAATATCAGTAGATAAAGTATATAAAAAAGTATTATCAATACTTAATAAAGAAGCCAGAGGTTTTTTAACTCCTGATGAATTTGCTAAGCTAGGTTCTCAAGTACAACTTGATTTGCTTGACAAAGCTTTTTATGAATATAATAAAGCTATTGTAAAAAGAACAATGGGTAGAGGCGGTCAAGGCTATGCTGATATACCTACTAAAATTCAAGACAAAATAGATCCGTTTTTTGCTACTACTAGCATAGCGTTAACAAGTGGTGTAGGAACTTTACCTACATTTTACAATATTATAAATATTTCCGCAAACAATAGATTAACTGAAATAGAAAGAGTAGAAAAATCTAAACTAAGCTTTTTATTATCTTCACCGTTAACTGCTCCGTCAGCAACTTTTCCAATGTATTATATTACAAATACTACTATAAATGTAAGCCCTACAGATTTCATTTCATCTATACAAATGGACTTTATTGAAGTTCCTGTAGATCCTGTTTGGAATTTTACTACAGATGCCAACGGTGCTTTTACTTATTCTACTGGAGTTGATTTTCAATTACACCCTTCTGACGAGGTTGAATTAGTTATAGGTATATTAAAATATGCTGGCGTAATAATAAAAGACCCTAGCATTATACAAGCAGTATCACAAGAACAAGTATTTAAAAAGCAATTAGAAAACTAATAAAACATGGGATTACTTAAAACAACAGAACAAACATACTATAGTGGTGATCATGTTTTTTATCTTGATGGCTCTAGCTCTACATTTGTGCCAACAGATTTAATATGGACCTACAATTTAACAGGTTTATTTGACGAAACTCCTACTGGTAACGACATTAGAGTTTACTTTAGAAGTGACGCTTTAAACACTGAAATAGAAATATTTGGCTGGACTGTTTCAGGTGGAATTATAAGCATAAGCAACGATGGTTTTAATCAAGATGGTTATATTGCTCACAAAAATTTAGATATAGCTAACGCAAGAGGAACTTTAAGAGTTGAGCTTCTTAATTCACAGTTTGGAACTTATAGATATACTTCTTTGAAAGATATAGTATCTAGCTTTATGGTTGCGTACGTTGGTGATGGTAAATTAATTGATTTTGTAAATAAATCTGATGTTATTTTTCATGCTAAACGTGGTTTGCAAGAATTTAGTTATGATGTTTTGAAAACAGTAAAAATACAAGAAATAGAGCTAAACGCATCTTTATCTATGCCTATGCCGCAAGATTACGTTAGTTATGTTAAAGTTTGTTACATAGATTCTTCTGGAGTTAAAAGAATTATATATCCTACAACATTAACTATAAACCCTACAGAAACTCCTTTACAAGATCAAAACTACAACTACATATATGACAGCGATGGTAATATTATAGAAGGTAGTTCTTTAACTGAAGCAAGATGGGACGGATTTGACACAAACAATATTACTGGCAATTTAACTACTGATGAAGATACTTATTTTGTAGGATCAGACAATCATTTAAAAAGTGATTATGGTAGAAGATATGGTCTTGAACCACAGCATCAACAAATAAACGGTTACTTTACTATAGACGAAAAAACTGGCAGCTTTGCTTTTAGTAGCGATCTAGCTGGTAAAGTTATAGTTTTAGAATACGTGTCTGATAGCTTAGGCACAGATGCTGAAATGAAAGTACATAAGTTTGCAGAAGAAGCTTTATATAAGCATGTTGCTTATAACGTTTTAGCAGCAAAAAGAAACATACCTGAGTATATAGTTCAAAGATATAAAAAAGAGCGCAGAGCAGCACTTAGAAACGCTAAAATAAGGTTATCTAAGCTTAATCTTGAACAAGTAGCTCAAATAATGAAAGGCAAGTCAAAACAACTTAAAAACTAGCACATGGCTAAAATTCAAAATAACTTTCTAAAAGGTAAAATGAATAAAGACCTTGATGAAAGATTGGTGCCTAAAGGTGAATACCGAGAAGCACAAAACATATTGATTACAGATTCTGAAGACTCTGACGTTGGTGCTATAGAAAACATTTTAGGAAATGCTTTAGCAAAAGGAACTGTTCCTGGTATTGGAGTAAATCTTAGAGCTAGCTTTAAAACTATAGGTTATTACAATGATACACTAAACAGTAAGGTTTATTGGTTTATTACTGACTTTAACGGTTTTGGCAGCGATATAAGAACAATGCGTAAAGCTAGACCTTCTAACACATGTAAAATATTAATGGCTGACTTAAATTCTAATTCGCCTGTTAAAGTTTTAGTTGATGGCCATTTTTTAAATTTTAGTAAAAACCATTTAATAACAGGTGTAAATTTAATTGATGATTTGCTTTTTTGGACAGACAATTACAACCAGCCAAGAAAAATAAACGTAACAAAAGCTTTAAACGCTTATAACTCTGGCGGTAATTATTACACAATGGAAGAGCAAGTATCCGTTGCTAAATACGCGCCATACAAAGCGCCAACTATAAAAAATCCAACGAACTCTGAGAACATTAAATCTGATTATTTAAAAGAAAAATTTGTAAGATTTTCTTATAGATATAAATATGAGGATGGTGAATATACAACAGTAGCTCCTTTTAGTCAAATTGTTTTTGAACCTTTAAACTCATCTGTTATAACAAATACTGTTTCAGAAGACTTTAATGTTCAAGATGTTTATGAAAAAACAGTTGTTGATGTAATGAAAAACTCTATTAATACGTTTGATTTACACATACCTCTTCCTAGCGAAGAAAACTTAATATCAGTAGACGAGACAGGTCTTGTACCTGGTAGCGGATGGGTTAATGATTTTCGTATTACTAATGTAGAAGTGTTATTAAAAGAATCTGACGCAAGTTCAATAAAAGTTGTAGCAGATATAAAAGTTGGAACTAACACTACTTTTTCTTCTTCTTTTTACTCTAATATAAATACTGAAATTGTTACGCCAACAGCTGGTTTGAATTTTCATAGATTTTTTTACAAACACACTTATAGTTCAGAAGAACCTTATAAATCTCTTACTGAAGATCAAATAACTAGAGTATATGATCAAGTGCCAATTAGGGCTAAAGCTCAAGAAATAACAGGTAACAGGGTTGTTTATGGTAATTTTACAGAAAATTATAAATTACCTAAGGATCAAGACGGTAAAAACGGTGTAAATTATGTAATAGATAGTAGTATAAAGAAAGTAAGTAATACCGGAGAAAATAATACGCCAGGTTTTAATGAAAATTTATCAGACTCTTATAAGTTTCACTCTGTAAAACAAAGAAGAACATATCAAGTTGGGTTAGTTTTAGCTGATAAGTTTGGAAGACAATCACCCGTTATATTAACAACAAACGAAGACTCTTCTGTTTCTGCAAAAGATACAATTACAATAAACAACGTTTCTTTAGATTTAAGTAACAACGGAAGTAGTTCTGCTCCATTAGGTAATTATAGCTGGGACGCTACTCATCAGCTTTTTGGTCTATCGTTAAACATAGAGTTTAAAGATGATAGGATAGTTGAAGCTCAAGATGTTTATAATTCAGATGTAAACAGTAGTGAATACAACCCACATGGTTGGTATTCTTGGAAGATAGTTGTTAAACAAAAACAACAAGAGTATTACAATGTGTATACTACTCATCCAATAGATTCTTGGAGTAATAAATCAGATAATTTAGACAGTGTTAGTGGCTCTAGTTGGATAACCTTAACTGGTGATAACATAAATAAAATAACAAAAGACTTGACTGAGTTAGAAGCTGGAGCTACGGTCACAGGCTCTAATTCAAAAGTTTTTCCTAAAGTAATAAAATCAACTGTTGAAAATAACACAAATTATAATTCTGCCGCTAGTGAAGGTACAGTTGTAAACGATTCTTCAACTTTTGGCAATGCCGCTCAAGACCCTATAGAAGTTATAACGTTAGGTACTTCTTCAGAACAAGGACTAGTTGATGATAACGATAAGCCTTACGGTTTTTTAAACACAGCCAGAGATCCTCTTGTTGCAGAAATAGAAAATTTTCAAACTACAAACAACTTAGTTTTATATAGCACAACAGCTGAGGTTTTTGAAACTGCTACTGATTCATTTAAGTTTATTATTGGCCAAGGTAATGACAAAAACCCTTTTATACAAACTGGTCAATACGTAGAATCTTACGCAAACGGGCTTGGAAGCAATCTTATTGAGGATGAAATAGTATATGATAACATACAATTTTCTGGAGGTGGTTTAACTTCAATTATTGAGTTTAATAGTCATAAACCTAAAATGAAAATAGGATTATATGTTGAGGGAGCCTTTACACAACCCACTATTAACGGCGCTAGAGTTCGATCTGTTATAGAAAAAGTAACTCATGCTGAAACTAGTGACCACCAAACAACTATAGAAATAAGTAGGCCAATACAGCTACCAGCAAGTAACTTCCTTGATATAAAAGAATTTACAACTGTAGAATCTATTAAAGAAGAGTTTGCATCAAGCACTCCTGGTGTTGGAAATAAATTTCAAGAAATTGAACTTTCAAAATCTCAAAGTATAATCTCTTCTACTCACGTTATTGTTTTTAGAAATATTGATGGATCACCTGTAAGTGTTTCTAGAGGATTAAGTGTTTTTGAAACTGAACCTTTTGAGTCTAAATTAGATATATTTTACGAAACTTCTACAAGTGGACTAGTAAGTGATTTAAATTTTCAAATGATTGACAATATTGTTGGGCCAACAGATTTTACTTTTGAAGAAAGTTTTGAAAACGAGACTGGCTTTATTGAAAGCATGAACGCCACTGGTGACAATTTGAGTGGTGATGAAATTGGTGATTTTTTTGCTAATTCTGTTAACATAGACCCAGACATGAATTTTTCAATACAAGAAGTTACCAGAGGTTTAAACAATCTTAATGTAACAGAATTTTTTGGAGTTTCTAATAATAAATTAGTCCTTCAATCACCGCTTATGCACGAGCCACCAACCTTTATAGATCCTGACGAAGGTGACGAATCAGATGATATGCAGGTAAATGACTTTTTTGTTAAAGCAAAAGCTGAAAGCGAGTTTGACGGAGGAAGTACAATACAAACTTTTGTTGTAACTTTAAAAAATCAAGCACCTACAATAACTAACGAAACTTTTGATTCTGGATATCAAGGAGTAATACCTATTAATAACGCTGAAAATAATTCCATTGTTGCAGGAGGTAATATTTTTAACGGAAGCGCTAATAATTTTTTAGATCACGAAAACTTAGAAATATCTATAGTTAACTTGCTAGGGTTTCAAAATGATGGAACATTAGAATATGGTGATGCTTATGGCCCAGCGGGTCAAATTACTTGGGCTCCTGTTCAAATTAACGGCGTAACAGTTTATCCAAAAGTATTTGAAGTAGAGCAATTAAACGAAAACTCGTATCAAGTTAAGCTTATAAACGTTAATCAAGTTAATACTATAGAGTATTTAATTGATTTATTAGGTGGAGACGATACTAGTACCATGAACTTAAAGTTACAAGTAATAGATTCTGGCCAAGAAGTTGCTGTTATAGATCTTGTTTTTAGTTTTGATGATCAAACTAGAATACCAGTTAACACTGAGCAAACTTGTGGGGTTATTTTAGGTGAAAACGCAGGCGAAGATACTCAATTTGGCTTAAACACAACAACCGTATATGTTTCAAAAGGTATAGCAAACGAGTCTCCTGAGCTTACTAATCAGTTTTTTCAAAACTCTTTAGGTGGCGAACAAGTAGAGGGCGTGTTGCTGTTTGTTGGTAATAGAGTTTTTGTAGAACCAAGCATTGGAGAGGTTCTTAGCCAAGGTAGTAAAGTGTTTTGGAATGGCCAAAGCGGACCTCCATTTAATACTTCTGATATTAATTTAAACGCTAACAATATTAAATTTTTTGAGTGTGACGAAGATGGTTTTATAAATTATATAGAAGCATGTGGTTACGACGAAGACACAGAAACTGGAGATTAAATAAAAAAAAATGGGAGCAACAATAGAAATAGGATATTACAACACTTTTGTTTTGGCAGGAGGAGAATCACCTGGTAAATACCACATTGAAGAGTCTAGAATAAAAGGTGGATTTAATGAAAAAACAGTAGACTTTGGTGTTAGAGCTCACTTAATTGACGAAGAATACACGTCAAGAGTAAGAAAAAACGCTATGATTTACTCAGGTATATTTAACGCTAAAACAAAAATAAACAAAACTAATCAATTTTCTATAGGTGAAGAAATAACCAAAGCAGTAGATATAGCTAACGGTTCAATACAAAAACTTTACGCCGAAGATACTAACTTAATAATACTTCAAGAAAATAAAGTTAATAGAGCTTTAATTGACAAAGACGCTATTTTTACAGCAGAAGGATCACCAATTACGGCTTCTTCTAAAATAGTAATAGGACAAATAGTTCCTTTTTCAGGCAACTATGGTATTAGTAAAAACCCTGAATCTTTTGCTGCTTTTGGTAATAGAAAATATTTTGCTGATAAAAACAGAGGTTCTGTTATGAGGCTTTCTCAAGATGGTTTAACACCTATATCAAACAATGGTATGAGAAGTTTTTTTAGATCAAATCTTTTAGCATCTGACAAAATATACGGTATGTATGATACGCAAAAAGATAAATACGTTTTATCTTTACAAGCTGGTGTTAGCAATGTTTCAAGACAACGTGAAAATTTAACAAACTTTCAAATAAACGTTTCTAATGCTTTTAATTCATATAGTTCAGAATCATCATACGCTACGTTGGCTTATTCTGAAAAATCAGCTGGATGGGTTTCTTTTTATTCATACAAACCTAACTTTGGCTTTAGTAACAATAATAAGTTTTATACGTATAAAGACCAAAACCTTTACGAGCACTATAGAACAGACGTAAAAAGATGTAGTTTTTACGAAGGTAATTCAGATCCAGCTTCTGTTAATTTTGTTTTTAACGATCAGTCAAACGCTATTAAAACTTTTTTAACTTTATCATATGAAGGTAGCGCTAATTGGAAAATGATATCTGCTACAACAGATTCTGGTGATTTAGCTTGGCCAATAATACCTAGTGGCTCAAACGTAAGCTCGGTTTCCATACCTGTTAACTTTATTAGAAAAGAAAACAAATATTACGGTCACTTAAGAAACAACACAACTATAAGTACTAACGATCAAATTACCGGATTAAATCTTGCAGGAATAAAAGGTTACTTTGCTGAAATAAAAATAGAGTATTGGCAACCTCAAGAATTAAACGCAAATCAAACAAATAAAGCAGAAATTTTTGCTGTATCAAGTGATGCAGTTTATTCTTCTTAATAAATAAAAAAAATAATATGAGTATAGTAATGGGAGCGCTTGCTTTAGGGCAAGGTATTTTTGGAGCATTTTCTGCAGGTAGAGCAAGAAGAAAAGCTGCGGAGAAAGAAAGAGCACAAAACGCAAGAGTAGCAGAAATTGAAGCCAATAGACAGGATCCTATAAATCCGTATGAAAATGCTAGAAACCCTTACGCTAATTTACAAGTAGCTACTGGTGCTGCTGAAATGCAAGCTGAGCAAGCTGATATTTCTTTAGCTAACTCGCTTGATACTTTAAGATCTACAGGTGCTAGTGCTGGTGGTGCTACAGCTTTAGCAAGAGCAGCTTCTCAATCAAAAAGAGGTATAGCTGCAAGTATAGAACAGCAAGAAGCAAAAAACAACCAGCTAAGAGCGCAGGGTGATGTTCAGTTGCAACAAATGCAAGCTGCTGGAAAACAGTTTTTATACGGCGCTACTGAAAAAAGAGAAATGCAACAATTAAATAGAGCAAGTAGTTTAGCGTCTTCATATAACCAACAAGCGGCAGCTTTTAAAAGTCAACAACAAATGGGGTTAGGCCAAGCTATTGGCGGTTTAGCAAGTATTGGCGTAGCAACAAATGGTTTTGGTCTTGGAAAAGCTCAAAACAATTTAAACACAGGCGTAAGTACTCCCAAACAACCATTATTTGAATTTGGTAATGGTGTTGTAGATGGTGTTTCTTCAAGCGCAAGCACTGGTATGATTCAAGGTAACTCAGGTCAACTTCAAGATTATTTTAAACAACAAAACATTTATAACAGTAATATTCAAAACAGGGCTCAAGACTATATACAAAAAGCTCCAAATTTTGGTAATTTACAAAACCCGTTTGGTGGATTTGGTAACACTGGTATGCAAGGATTTAATAACAATATATATGGTCTTACAAGCTATAGCGGTTAATATTAAAAAATAATATAATTATGGCAAAACAACAATTTAATCCATTTGTTTTAGGTGGAGCAACAGGCACTCAGACAAAAACAAAGCCAACTATTGGAGGTTCTTACGAAAACCCCAAGTTAGGTATAACTGACACTAGTGCTTTTAGCACAGGTTTTGCAGAAGGAATTGCTCCTGGTTTATTAAAGTTGGAAGAAAATAAAGCTTTAGATTTAGAAAATCAAGAAAGAGCAGATTTATTGAAATTTGGTGAAGTTGCAGGTGGTGAGCTATTTAAAGGCGACATGTTAAACAGCAATGTAAATTTATCACCACAATACAAAGCTGCTTTAGAGCAAAGCCAAGGCATAATATTAAATAGAAACTCTACAGAAGCAGAAAAAAAAGCAGCTGAACAACATTGGCAAATATACCAACAAATAAATGCTAATACTCAGTTTATGGTAGACGCTGATGGTGATGAGCAGTTATATAGTAAAGATGCTAGTAACTATGACAAATTATTCAAAGCACAAGGATCAAGCTACGAAGAGTTTATGTACGCATATAATAACGGAAAAGTTCAACCTGCTGTACAAAATCAAAATGGAGCTGATGTTGGTGGTTTTAATATTGTTGGTAAAGACGGAAAAACAAAGTTTATTGATATGACAAATAAAATAAACATTAATGAAATAAGGTCCACACTTGCTCTTAAGTCACAAGATAAAATCTTAACAGCTGGCAACGCTTTTGCTGCAAGTGAAGGAAACGCAATGACGTATAACCAAACAACGTTTGAAGGATCTGACAAGGTTACTCAAACAGAGATGATAGAACAAGACATTATGTCTAGAACAAAAAATGCAGATAACGCCGCGAGTCTTTGGTTGCAATCAAACGATCAATACAAAGACGATACGTATCAAAGTATTTTGAAAGATGACTCTGGGTTCAATGGAGCTGAAAATAGCCCAAAAGCTTTAATGATAGATCGACTTAAAAAATTATCATCTAAACGTGGTTCTTTTAATACTAAAGAAGTTGTTGAACAAGCAAGTTTATTAATAAAAGAGAATCCTAATGATTACAAAGGATTAACTTCTCAAGAAGCTATTTTAAAAGCTAAAAAAACCGTTAAAGAACAATTTGACATAGAGGTTGAAAACCTAATGAAAGAATACGTTTCTAATGAGTTTTTGAAAAAAGCAGATGGTTTTTTTACTAACGAAAACGGCAAAGCTGAAAATCAAGCTGCTTACGAGCAAAGAGTTGCTCAAGGAGCTTTAGGAATTAACAAAAATACCGGTAAAAAATATCCTACGTTTGATAATTATAGAAGACAATTTCAAGAGTTTTTTGGTACAGTGCCTCAAGAAAGTGATTATGCAGATGGAAAATTGGAAAAAGGTGAAAACCAGTTTGGTAGACTTGGTGGTTTAGTTGATCCTCAAGGAAACATACCAGCTTATTCTTTAACTCCTTTTGTAGAAACTTGGGCGGTTAACAAAGGGGGCGAAGGTACAAGAGCTTTTACTATGATGGAATTAGAAGAATACTACAAAGGTTTAGTTAATTCAGGTGTAAAAGAAATAGATGAAGAAACGGGTGCTCAAAATGACACAACAGTAGAAACTTTAATGAAAAGAGCAAAAGCAAACCCATCTAATTTTTATTATATAAAACCTGGTAAAACTAATATGTTTTCACCAATACCAGCTACTATGTTTGGAAGACCAAATACAATATCTTTAGCAGATGATCAAAAAATAAACTTTGGAACTACTATGAACGCTATATTTAATAATTTAAACGCTACAGAAAGACAATCGTTTACTGACGCTGCTTCGTCAATGGGTTTAAGTAACATATTTGACTTAGCAAGCGAAAAACCTTTTACTCCTAAACCTGCTTTACCATAATAACACTAAAATAAATAATTATGTTTGAATTAAACGGATACGAATACACGTTAGACGAAATTACTGCTGCTGCTGAAACAGCTGGTGTTTCTGTAGAAGAATATGTTGCAAAACATAAAATAACTTCATTAGAAGCGTCGGGGGGAGCAAACGATCTACAACAACCGGGTGTGGCTGTAGATCAGGAAAACAAAACACCCAATATGGTTTCACCTTTGGAGCCTATTTCTTTGGGATTACAAAAGCCGGGTCAAGAAGTATCAACTGCGGAAGATGCAAATAGACTTCAAACTAAAGATGATATTGAATTTGAAAAAACTGCAATAGAAGTTCAAAGCCAAAACAATATTTTTTCTAATAAAATAACTAATAGCTATCAAGTTATTGGTGAAGATAGATATAAAGGATATAGTGTTATAGAGCAAGAAGAAAAAAAATTAATAGAAAACTACAAAGAAAAATATAAAGAAAGTAGTATAGAGTTTACACGTGGAGGAGGGTTGTTTAATCCAGGTATAAATATAAAAGGCGAAAACGGTGAAGAGTTATTTATAGAATCAACTTCTGATAATTTTGATGGAAATATACATAAAAAAATAAATAATTTTATTTCTAAAACTATTGATCAAGAACAAAGAGAGGTTGCTAATGTAGAAAAAAACAACTTAAATACTGTTTTTGATGATATTACTGGTAATAAAAAGTACAAAGAACTTGTTGAAAACAAAAATGATGTAATAGAAACTTTTAAGCTGTATAATTTTACTGAGTTTTTGTCAAATGAAGAAAACATAGATGCGTTAAGAGATAAATTAAAAAATGAGTACGCGAAATCAAAGAGTTATTATGATATAGATAAGGCTTTTGAAGCAAATGGAATTACAGATTATAAATTTGACAAGTATATCAATGAATTTATAAATAACTTAGAGTACAAAGAAATAGCTGAAGATAATCGAATTGCTTTTAAAAATTATGAAAATGTTGTAGAAAATGAATTTGAAGGTGATTATGATTCTTCAGACAAGTCTCTTAGAGACATGGCAATTAGAGAAATGCCAAAAGAAAAACAAGGCGTTGCTAATGCTTTTGCTGCTGTCTATAACTTAAACGTTGAAATAAGAGAATTAATAAAACAAGGAAATACTTCTGAAAATGTAGATTTAATTAGAAAAAAAGCTGCTGAAAGAGACGCGGCTAACGATGCTGCTATAGATAAATTAAAAACATATACAGGAAACAAAGAAAATAGAAAAGTTTTTATAAATTACTCTGGCAACATGACCGGCGTTGAGGTTAATCAAGAGGTTAATGAATCATCAGGCACGGTAGCTGGTAGCGACAGTTTAGAAGATGTTACTGAAGATATAGAAAAAAAGAAACTAGAACTTGAAAAAACTAGACTAGGTATTGATGAAAATCAAGGTTATGACGCTCTAAAAGAAGGTTTTAACATAAGTACATTAAGCTATAGATCTCTTCAGCAAAAATTAAATAAAGTTGCTTTAGAAAAACTTACTTTTAAGGAAGATTCTTACAAGGGTACTGGTCCTAGCTATGTTTTAAGCGGAGGTACTCATATGGTGATAGATCAACTAAATAATTTAGGCTACAAACAAACTCGGGATGAAAATGGAGGTTATTCATATGAAAACATTTTGTTAAAAGACATGGTAGGTTTACAAAAGAATTTCATCATGGGTAATGTTTTAAAAGATGAAGATGATATTTCAATTTTAAAAGTTGCTGAAGGCATGGAGAACTACACTAAAAATAGTTATCTAGAAGATTTAGCTGGCGATATAAGAAGTTCTTTAATAGAAAAAGAAGCTTATGAAGATATTTTTTTAATGAATATCAACCCTTCTGAAATGAAAAGACAAGGCTTTGGCGGAGCTTTTGGAGAAGCATTTCTTGAAAGTATTCCTCTTATGACTGAAGAGATTGTAGATGACCTGATTGGAAGAAATCCTAGTGAAAAACTTGAGGCAATAAACAAAGTTGCAACAAACTTAAATATAGACCCGGAAACAGGCGCTGCAACAGGTATTAAATGGAACTCAGAGCAACAAGAAAAGTTTGAAGAAACTTATAGCGAGTTTATTGGTGGAACGCTTGGCGCGATTCCAGTAATGGCTTTAGAGTTCGCCGCGTTAAACTATGTTACTGCTGGAGCTGCTGGTGCAGTTGGTTTAACCGCTGCTTTGAACACAATGAGAGCTGGTAAATATGTACGAAACGTACAACAAATTATTAAAACTGGAAAAAAAGGTAAAACATTATTAAAATCCCCTATTAAAAGTATACCTGTTACAATAGAACAAATGCAAAGCGTAGCTAAAGCTGCTGGGTACGCAGGTCCTGGTGGTTTTAAAACTTGGTTAAAATTAGACTCAACTAAAAAAGCATATACACTAGTTAAAGGAGCTACTACTTTTCAAAAAAGTGCTGCTTTTGCAACTACTATGTTAATAGAAGAAGGTAAAATGCAATTTATGGGTTTACCTACAGGTTCTGGTGCAGGATTTGCTTTATTTGGTGGTGCTTTTGGAAGTGTTGCTCAAAGAGCTGGATTAAAATTTAGTGGTTGGGCTAGTCCTTTAAACACGGGGCTTAGATTAGGCAAAGGCGGTATATCAATGGGTATAGCTGCTGAAGGCGCATTACAATTAGAAGCTGGTATAGAAGATTTTATAGGTGGTGAAGACTTTCAAACTCATTTAGATGAAAATTACAGAGAGCTAGAAGGAGAAGACATATTTAAAAGAGTTTTAGGCAATGTAATAACAGGTATTGGGTTTGGGGCTACTCATTTAAAAAGAGCTGATTTTGCTATTACTAACAGAAGAAAACTTGCGTTAGCTGAAAAATACGATAAGCTTTTTATAGAAGAAAATAAAAAAGAAAATCCAAATAAAGCTGATATAGTAAAATACCAGTCTATAGCAAGAGAAGCTAGAAGGCAATATAATCAGCAGTGGAAACAATACTATACAACTACTCCAGAGTTAAGCCATAAAAGAAACCAACTTGATATGAAAAAATATCAAAGAAAAGCCGACAAAGATGGAAGAGAAGTAGAATTTATAGCGCAAAAAAAGAGCTTTGAAGGACGAGACGCGGACTCTGCTGCTAAATTTTATGAAAAAAATGATATTCTTCCTGACGGAACTAAAGCAAAAAAAGATACTTTTATTGTTGTTTCTGAAAAGTCTTATGAAGGTTTAATGTCACACGAAATTGGTCATTACTTAGGTACTAGAAAAAAAATAACAGAAGCACAGTATGAAGCTCTTTATAAAAAAATTGAATCTTATGTTGACGTTGCTGCTAAGTCTTTATATAAAAATTATACAGACCCTTTAACTGGCAAAGAAATGACCTTTAAAAACTTTAAAGATTTTATAGATCATGTTTACAAAAACGAGACTGGTAAAAGAGCAGAAGAAAGAATAATGAATATAGTAGAGTTTTTAACTAGAGGCGATAAAATCGGCTCAACGTTAAAATCAGAGTCTATGTTAGGAAGCATGATAAAAAGCAACACTTGGTTTGATTTAAAAAACACTTTAAAAAGTTTTTACGAGCCTAAATTTGAAGGAGAGTTTAAAAATAATGAAATTGGAATAAATCAACCTCAACAAATAATAGATTTATTATATAGAATAGGTCAAAGTGGTAAAAAAGGAAAGTTTAAGCTTGGTGAAATACAAATGCAAAAGCTAAAAAATCTAGTAATGCATGAAAAAACGCTTGTTGATATTTCTAAAAACGAAGGAAATGGCAAGGTTGTAGGTAAAAATATACCTTCTTCTTCTAAAGGTTTATCAAAAGCTGAATTAAAAGTAGAAAATGAAAAATTGTTTCAGTCTATAGACATATCTGTTCTTGATCAAATAAAAAAGAAAAACTGGCCAAAAGACAAAAAACTTGGTGAAGTTGCTAATAGAGATTACGTTGTACAGCTTTCTTATAAATACTTTGGTTTTGTTATGCAAAAACTACAAAAACAAAACTTAAAAAACATCGATATTGAGCAAGTAGCTTTAGATTATATTACACATACTTCTGACAAAAGCGGTTTAATAGGTAAAATAGAAAATTACGATTTAAGTAGAATGAAAGACGGAATATCACTAGCAAAGTATTTAAATTCATCTACTGCGCAAGGCCCATTAATAGATATTTCTTTAAGAAAGTTTATTCAAAAAAACCCAAACTATAATAACATAATACTTTACACGTCAGAAAAAGGTGTATCAGAAAAAATAGACAAAATAATAGACACGCCAACTAACAGTCTTAATAAGCCTATAGAAACAAAAGTTAGAGAGTTTGGACCTTTAGATTTTAATGGCTTTAATGCAATTAATGCTAAAAACAATATAATTAAAAATTTAAATAATATTCCAACTTCGAAATATAATATTGCTGATATAAAAGGATTAACTATAAATGAAACTTCTAAATTTTTTAACATTGAACCTTCAAAGCTATCAAACTTTTATGAAGGTAAAACTAAGCAAATAGGTGATTTTACATACAGTAATAAAATAAAAGACGGTTTAAGAGTGCCTTCTGAGGTTAACAGCATACAAACTGTTCTTTCAAGAAATATACAAGATTTTGTATACAGTATTCCTAAAACAAATCTTGTCCCTAAAACAGGTAAAGACTTAAAAGACGTTAGTAAAGAATTAGTAGGCAAAGCAGCAAACATAAAAGGAACAACTCTTAAAGAAGCTTTTGAACCAACAGGCAATAGACCTAAAAACGCCGAAGAGTTTGTTTTAAAACCAGAGTACGATCCAAGAAGTAATTTAAAAACAGCTGTAGAAAATTGGAAAAAACTGTTTGGCATAACTAAAGCGCGTGAGCTAAACGTGTATAGCAAAGCAGAACATAGTAATAACTTAAAATGGGCTGTAAGGTTTGTAGAATCTAGAGCATCTGCCCAAGGTTTAATAAGAGTTATAGGCGAGCATAAAAATAGTTTTGTTCAAGAAATAACTAATCTAAGCGCTGGAACTTCTTTTGGTCGATCAGGCAAATCATTAAGCTTGCAAGATGGTAAAAATATCTCTAATTTTGCAAAAGATGTTAAAGCTATGGGATTAGAATATAACTTTAATGAAGTTTCTAAGCTGTTTGATAAATATAAAATTGATGGTGAAAATAAAAAAGCCTTACAAGATATTTTTAACAAAATTAGTAGCCCAGAGTTTAGAGACATAAGCAACATTTATGAAATAAATAAAATAGCTGAAGCACAGGGTGTTAGTTCAAAAGAAGCTAAACAACAAATTTTTCAAGACGCAACAAGGTATAAAGAAGCTATGCCTAATATAAGTAAAATCCATGGTATAACATTTGATTATATAAACAGTAGTAAAAGACTTAACGGAGAGTATTATGAAAATAAATTTAAACCTTATCTTGGTAAATATGTTTCTAGTTTTATGTACCCTGGCATGCCTTCTAGTCAAGCTACTATTATTTTAAGCCAAGCTCTTAAAGGTAAGGCTAAAGTAAATGGAAAGCTAATTAATAACGAAAATTACGGCTTTGAAGCAGGTGTAAATTTTAGCAAAATGAAGCCTGAGAAACAAATTGAGTTTATAACAGAAGTATACGGTGAGGCTGCTGGAAAAAAATTTAGTAAAAACACTAAAGAAAACGTAACCACTATAGGTGGTTTTGACATTATTGGTAAAGATGGAAAAACAAAGTTTATTGATACATATCAACCAAGTTATAATCAAGTTACAAAAGAAAAAGTTGAAGTTCTACAAAAAAAGCTTAAAAGTAAAGAAATAAATTCTTATGAGTTTGCTGTAGAAAGTATGAAAATAATTTCTGGTAGCAAAAGTAAAAACGCAAGAGATATTATAAACGATTACTTTAATGTTTTAAAATCAAATAACAAATCTTTAGTTACTAGCTACAACTGGCTATATGACCAAGTTCAAGAAGCTCGCAAAACAAAAGATCCTAAAAAGATAAAAGAAGCAATAGAGTTAGCTAACGGTTTTTTAGCTGAAAGCACTAACATAGCTAATGGTTTTTTAAAAGGTAATCAAACTATAAAAATGATTACAACAATGTCAGAGGCTAGTCCTAAGCAACTTAAAAAGCTTTCTGAAGGAGAAGGAACTGGTAAGTTAATAAATCTGCATTTTGAGCACATGAATGAGTTTGTTCAAACAAACACTTTAGATTTTCAAAAAATATTAGCTAATAAAAATTCAAAAGAAGCAAAAGCATCTATTGTTAATATGGTTGAAAAACTTGGTCAAAGTGTCACTACTAGACAAGAACAGTATGTTAAAGATTTTATGGGTGAAAAAAGAGGAGCAGTTGCTGGCGGTGGAGGTCGTGAAGCGTTTAATCCTATTTTAAATACTATATTAACAAAAGGGCAAGGTGAAACGTCTATAATGCTTACAGAAGGACATGTTGGAAAAACGGCTGAGCAATATATAAATGATGTTTACAAGCCTCAAATTTTAAAAAAATTACTTAAAGACATAGGCGAAGGCAACCTTAATTCTTTTGGCGTAAAGCTTAATGGAAAGGTACAAAACCCAAAAAACGAAATAAAGTTAAATAAAGCAAACTCAAATCTTTTAGAAAGATCAGGGTTTTCATCAAAAGGATTGTCTAATTCTGAAATAAACATAAGAATACAAAACATTAATAAAGCTATAGAGCTCTCTAAGTCTAAAATAAAGATAGTTAAAAAAGCTAGAGTATTTGATTTTGATGATACATTAGCTAAGTCTAAATCTAACGTACTTTATACAATGCCTAATGGCGTAAAAGGAAAACTAAGTGCTACAGAGTTTGCTAAAAAATCTGAATCGTTAGAAGTTAAAGGAGCTAAGTTTGATTTTAGTGAGTTTAATAAAGTTATTGATGGAAAAAAAGGCCCTTTGTTTGATCTTGCAAAAACAATGGCAGATGCCCCTGGTCAAAGAGACTTGTTTGTTTTAACTGCTAGGCCTCAACAATCCGCTGCTGCTATTCAAAAATTTATGGAAGGTTTAGGTTTAAAAATACCTTTAAAAAACATAACAGGTTTAGCAGACGGTAAAGCGTCAGCTAAAGCAGCTTGGATGCTAGAAAAAGCAGCAGAAGGTTATAATGATTTTTATTTTGCTGATGATGCAGTTAAAAATGTTAAAGAAGTAAAAAGAGTTTTAAGCTTAATAGATGTTAAAGGCGAGACTCAATTAGCTAAATCAAGTAGTGGTAGCTCAGCAAAAAGTTTGTCAGTTGATTTTAATAAAATAATAGAACAAAAAACTGGTGTTGAGGCTTTTAAAACTTTTTCTACAGCCAAGGCAAGTATACAAGGCAAGAAAAAAGGTAATTGGGATTTTTATGTAAGGCCTGCTGCTGAAGATTTTACTGGTTTAATTTATAAAACTTTACCTAAAGGCAAAAAAGGTAATGCTGCTATGAAATGGTATCAAGAAAACTTAATTGATCCATTTACTAGAGGTGATAAAGCTACCTCAAACGAAAGAATGTCTGTGTTAAACGATTACAAAGCTGTAGTTAAACAAATTAAAGACATACCTAAAACTCTTAAAAAAGAAGCTGCTGAAGGTTTTACTAACGAACAAGCTGTAAGAGTTTATAATTGGTCTAAACAAGGTGTTAAAATACCTGGTATATCTGCTAAAGATGCTATTAAGTTAACAAAAGCTGTTGAAAATAACGCTAAACTAAAAGCTTTTGCAGAGCAAGTTGTTGAATTAAATAAAGGTGATGGATATCCTAAACCTGGAGAAAACTGGTTGACTGGAACTATAACTACTGATTTAATGGCAGGTATAGGTAAAGTTAAAAGAAAAAAACACATGGAGGAGTTTATAAATAATGTTGACGCTATTTATACTCAAGAAAACTTAAACAAACTAGAGTCACAATTTGGTAGATCTTACAGAGATGCGTTAGAAAACATGTTGTACAGAATGAAAACTGGTTCTAATAGACCTAAATCATTAGGTAAAATAGAAAGCGCTGCGTTAGAGTGGATAAACGGATCTGTTGGTGTTACAATGTTCTTTAACACAAGATCTGCATCATTACAGTTATTATCTATACCCAATTATATAAACTTAACAGACAATAATCCTTTTAAAGCAGGTGCTAAGTTTGCTAATCAACCACAGTTTTGGGGTGATTTTATAACACTAATGAACTCTAACTGGGCTGTTAGCCGTAGAAACGGTATAAAATTAAATGTTACTGAGTCAGAAATAGCTGAAGCAGCTGCAAGATCAGGTAATAAAGCGCAAGGAGCTATTAACTACATGTTAGAAAAAGGATTTATATTTACTAAATATGCTGATGGATTTGCTACAGCGTTTGGTGGGTCTACAATGTATAGAAACAGAATAGAAACATATAAAAAAGAAGGTTTTTCAGAAAAAGAAGCTAAAGAAAAAGCAATGAAAGACTGGGAAGAAATATCAGAAACAACTCAACAGTCAGGTAGAACAGATAAAATTAGTCAAGAACAAGCAAGTCTTGGTGGTAGATTAGTTTTAGCATTTGGTAATACTGGTATGCAATATACAAGAATACCTAAAAGAGCTGTTCAAGATTTAGTTAATAGAAGAATATCACCTGGATATAAAACACAATTTGAGTCTGATGCTTCTAATGTTTCAAAAGCGGTATATTACTCTACTATAGCATCTTCTATATTTGTAGGATTACAAAACGCTTTATTTGAAGCTGCTTTTAATCCAGATGCTGATTTAAGTGACAAAGAATTAAGAGCTGCAGAAAACATAGTAGATAACGCTTTAAGAGGTACTGGTATGTATGGAGCTGGTATTTCAACAATGAGGCAAGTTGTTTCAAAAATATGGAAAGAAAATGACAAGAAAAATCCTGACTATGAAGATGCTGCGTGGGAACTTTTAAATATATCACCACCTATATCGATTAAAACAAGTAAATTTAGAAAAGCACTTAGATCAGTTAAATATGACATGGACGATATGAAAAACCAAAAAATATATGATCCTACTAATCCAGCTTACTTAGCTAGCTCACAAATAATATCAGGCGTTACTAACTTACCACTTGATAGGTTATTTCAAAAAGTAAACAATTTAAATAGTGCTTTACAAAAAGATAGAGACACGTGGCAAAGAATAGCTTTAGTTGGTGGTTATAGTAACTACGAGTTAGGTATTAAAAAACAAAAAAAACAAAAAAGTTTTTTAAATTTAGATTTAGATTTAGACCTAGATTTAGACTTAGACTTGGACTTAGATTTTTAAATATATAAAAAAAACAAATGGCAAAAAAGAAAATGAAAAACCCTTGTTGGAAAGGTTATCAAATGATAGGAACAAAGAAAAAAGGTGGTAGAACTGTGCCAAACTGTGTACCAATTAAAACTAGAAAAAGAGGTAGATAATGGGATATAAAAGCGCGGCACAAAGAAAAGCAGTTCACGCTAGTAAAGCAGAACAAAAAGCTAAGAAAAAAAGAAAAACTAAACGTAAAAAGAAAAAGTAAATGAAAAAGCTTGCAATAATATTATTTTTAACTTTAAATACTGTTAATGCACAAATAGCAAAAGATAAAAAGAAACATTACACGGCTGGAGTTTTTACTAGTGCCGTAACTTATGCTTACGTATATAATAAATCTAAAGACAAAAACAAAGCTTTATTTTACAGTTTAGCGTCTGCTGTGTTAATAGGATCCTTAAAGGAGACTTTTGATTCAAGAC
>Ga0209337_1001049_pt1 | contig 21425 bp, 15 predicted proteins | sample LinPmetageLP53_FD_184044 | JGI IMG/M metagenome (GOLD analysis project Ga0209337, IMG submission 184044) | Marine viral communities from the Pacific Ocean - LP-53 (SPAdes) (version 2) | ecosystem: Environmental > Aquatic > Marine > Oceanic | place: Pacific Ocean | collected 2010-02-08 | reverse complement strand
GGGCGAATATAGACCTTGAACAATTAGGCATATCTAATATTATAGGCGGTTTAGGTTCTTCTGCAGGAAGTTTAACTGCTTTTGATTTAGACGGCACAAGCATGACTTTAGATATCAACATGATAGGGGCTACTAATAAATTCTTAGGAGATATTACTGCAGACAGTTTTACTGGTTTTTATCAATTTACTGGCGGTACTAATACTTTCTCAATACAAGTAGACCCAAGCAATACCTATGGGGCTGATAACTCTAATCAAAACGTAGCCGTTACAGGTAGCGGAAACACTTTCACGTTAAACCAAGGAACTACTGCACTAGCAGCTACTCTAGATTTAGACTGGATCATTCAAGGGTCTAATAACACAGTTACTTCTAATATAAATATTGATGGTGCAACTAACTATATGGATATAGATGGTTCTGATAATACAGTCAACTACACTGGTACAGGTGTTAACGCTTCAGCAGGTGGTTACTTTTATTTAGATCATACAGGTGGGCAAAGAACATTCAATATTCAACAACTGAGTACCCAAGACAATGACTGGCTCAAAATCATATCTATCGGTGGTAATGCTACTTCTACTGTTTGTGTCATTCAAAACGACCAAGGTACTAGCACAAGCTGCTGATATTGGGGACATATCTGAACTAAACGGTTCAGCACAAATACTAAGAGACAAACCATACGACGCTAACTTAAAGTTTGCTATTCAAAGCAACGATGAAGCTATAACTACAGACGGTAGAATGGCTATTACTTTTCTTGATGACTCTACAGTAAAACTTACCGAACACTCACAACTATTAATAGATGAATACATCTATGACCCTGACCCTAGTAAAGCTAAAATGGCTCTTACGTTTGGTTTAGGAACTGCAAGGTTTATCACAGGTAATCTAAACCGTATAGATAAACAAAATATTACACTTAAAACTCCTACAGCTAATATTGCAATTCGTGGAACTGATTTCACAGCGACTGTTGATGAACTAGGTCGTAGTCTTATAATACTTCTACCTGATGCTCTAGGTTTGTCTAGTGGAGAAATAGAAGTAGTTACAGCCATGGGTACTGTATTATTAAACAAACCTTACGAAGCTACAACAGTTAGTGTGTTTGAATCTGCTCCTAGTAAACCTGTGATACTGGATTTAACGTTAGACCTTATCGACAATATGTTGATTGTTACTCCTCCTAAAGAAGAAAAAACAACCTATGCTGAAAATATATCAACTAAACAAGAAAGTATTTTAGATTTCAATGAACTAGATATAGATTACTTAGACGTAGATTATTTAGGTAAGGATGAACTTGAATTTACAGAACTAGATATTAACTTCCTGGATGTAAATTATCTTGAAGATCTTCTTAATGTATTAGATGCGTTAGCAATAGCTGAAGAAGAAGACGCTTTAGCACAAGCAACAAGCACACAACTATCAGGCACACTTTTAGGTAAAGACCCTGATACTCAAATAACAGCTTTAATAACAGGAAACGTTGTTAGTTTACGAAGACAAGTAAACGAAAGCGTTAGAGTTGATCTAAACGGTAGTAATGCTTATACAGTAATTTTGATACAAGACGGAGTATCTAATATAATCAAGGTGAACGGAGGAAGTGATAGCACCATTACTATTACGCAAAATGATTAATGAAAAAATTAATAATACCTTTATTGGCGATATTAGTATTACCTTTAGTATTTCAATCAACACCTACAGAGATACTTAAATTAAAAACATTTGATGCTTTCGTAAAAGAACAAAGTCCGTCAGGAAATTTTGTTGTACTAAACATAACAGAAGAAGACGTTGAACGTGAAGGTGGTTATCCACTGCCTAGAAAAAGATTAGCTGACATACAATTAGAAATACTAGGCAAAGGAGCTCTTGGTGTTGGGTGGGTTATTAGTTTTCCACAACCTGATAGACTTTTAGGAGATGAAGATTTTGCTAGGTCTTTAAGATATGCTCCTAGTGTACTAGCGATGTTCGAAACCCCTAACGGTTTATATCCTAAAACTACAGGAACAGCTATTAAAGGTGATGATGTTGGGGGTATACTTAGTCAGGGAGTCAAGGAAAATTTCTACACCTACGACAATACACTACAAGGAATAGCCAGTGCTCCCACCGAAGTAGACCAACTTGTTAGACGTATTCCTTTATTATTAAGAACGCCTGACGGGTGGGTCGCTTCTTTTGGAACTCAAATATATAAAGCACTATTCGGTGTTAAAACTTATATCATCACAACTAATGAAAACGGTATTCAAGAAATAGCTATTAGAGGGATACCTCCAGTTAAAACAGATAGTCTTGGTCGTAAATGGATATCGTGGGTAGACACGCCACAAACAGATTTACAAGAGATGGAAGTAAACGGTAAGTTTGTATTCGTTGGTGTTACCGCTAATGGTGTAATGCCTCAACTCGCAACTCCTGTTGGTTTACTTGAACCCCATAAAATACAAGCGGCTTTAGCAGAATCATTATTGATACAAAACAGCCCTTATATACCCGACTACTCTTTAGCGTTAGAACTAGTTATTTATTTAGTCTCAGTAAGCCTTATATGGGTTTTTATTAGTTATTTAGGTATAACGTGGGGCATATTTCTAGCGGTTATTACGGGGCTTTTAACGGCTTCCTACGGATATTACACTATCCAGACGGGTTTATTAATAGATGTTACTTGGTCTTTAATAGCTCAGTTTATAACAGGGGCTTTAGCGTTCTATTTAAGGTTTAGAGAACAATGGAAATTAAGAGAACAGATTAAGAAACAGTTTGAACATTACCTTGATCCAGGACAAGTAAAACGTTTACAAGAAGACCCTGATTTGTTAAAACTAGGTGGAGAAAAAAGAAGGTGTACTTTTCTATTTACCGATGTTAGAGGTTTCACTTCTTTATCTGAGAAACTTCCTCCTGAAGAAGTTACTGATATTATGAACAAAGCATTAACGATACAGTCTGATACTGTCAAACGTTATGGGGGGATGGTAGATAAGTATATCGGTGATGCAATGATGGCTATATTTAATGCACCTATTGATTTAGAACACCACGAACAAGCAGCAGTTTATTGTGCTAAAGAGATACAAGACAAGATAGAGTCATCTAATTTAGATATAGCGATAGGTGTCGGAGTAAATACGGGAGAAGCTATTATAGGCAACATGGGAAGCGACACTAGATTCGATTACACAGCGATAGGCGACCCTGTAAACACAGCCGCTAGGCTCGAATCAGCTACTAAAGAAGCAGGTGTAAATATACTTATTGGGGAAACAACTAAAGAAAGTTGCGGTATTGACTTAAAACCGTTAAAATCAATAAAAGTAAAAGGTAAAGAAAAACCTTTAAAAATATACACTTTTTGATATATAATCAATGTATCAGCCGTTGTGCTGCAGTTTACGAGATGAGCTTTAACTCGCAAATACGTGTAAGCACGCAGGAGAAACAATGGTTGGAGTGGATAAAAAGACATATCTAAAGAAAAAAGGACGTCGTTCTGACTTCTATACTTACTCGTCCAAAGGAAAGAAACAAAAGACTAGGAGTAGATTCTAGTGTCTTTGTCTTTAGTTAAGAATCCTGAACTTACCTATCAAGAAGCCTGTGAGTTTTTTGACTATAAACAAAATAAAATCGAATTCCAAAATAAAATCACAGAGTTTGAAAAAGCTATTACAAAACATTGCAAAGAAAACAACAACGAAGAATTGAATCAGCAGGTCAAAGGGGACGCAGAAGGAGTTATTTCACACAACTTCGCAGACGGACAATACATAAGAACAGCAGTAGCTCCTAAAAATACTTTAGTATCTACTAAAATACATGCTAAAAATCATCCTTTCTTTTTGATGAAAGGAGATATATCGATATTTGGTGAAGACGGAGTAAAGCGTATAAAAGCACCGTTTCATGGAATAACAGAAGCAGGAACAAAAAGAGTTTTATACGTACACGAAGAGTGTACTTTTATAACAGTACACAGAACAGATTGTTTAACGGTTGATGAAACAGTCGCTGAAATAACTTTCGATGATTTTTCTGAAGTAACATTAAAAGGTTTTGATACAAAACAGATAGACAATCTTATGGAACAACTAATATGAGTTTAGCAGTAGTAGCAACAGCAGTAGCCGTTAATGTAGCCAGTAATGCTATAAGTAGCAAAATTGCTGGTGATCCTGATATGCCCGCCCAAATAGGTAGTGGTACTTCTCCTTCATTAAGTCCTGGACCGTCTATGGAAATCACAGACATCGCAGGTAGTCAAGTTCAAGACTTTGGAAACTTTGGTTCTGAGGATTTAACTAGTCCTGAAACGAATCAACAAGACATGGTTTTACAACAACTACAAGAAGCAGGAATAGATGTATCTGAGTTAGACCAATACGGTATTGCAGGTATGGCTGTTGGCGGTTATTTAAAAAGACAAGACGGTGGTGGATTAGGTATTTTAGATTTATTAAAAGAACAAGGTTTTATGCCTGAAGACAGACCTGATTCATTGTCATCTATTGCAGACGTAGATTTTTCTGAAATGGAAATGCCAAAACCAGAAGATTTAATGGAAGAACAAATGTTTGCTGATTTAAGTCCTGAAATAACTCCTCCAGAACTTCCTGAACTTACTAGATTACAAAAAGGAGAACAGTTCATAGAGAGTCAAGACCCTATGGTGTCTAAAGCTATGTACAGTGGTTTAGGTGATATAGGTACGGCTATTTTTAATAGGTTGTTAGGTGGTGACGATAAACGTAAAGGCAGTTTAGTTAAAACAGAAACACTTCCTGGAAATGCTCAAAGAAGAAGGTCATCTTTAAAAGGAAACCCTGTAGGAGGTTCATCAGTTACATTTGCTAACGAAGGTTCCGCACTACAAAGACCTATGTTCATGCCTACGGGTGGTGCTATGTACGGTCCTGGTGGTTCAAAAGATGATTTAATACCTGTAATGGCGAGTAACGGTGAGTATATGCTTTCTAAAGCAGCTGTTGATGCAGCAGGTGATGGTAGTCATGCAAAAGGTATTGCAAATTTAAACAGATTTAACGAAATGGGAAATAAGAGATATGGCTAGTAGAGAAGAACAAGAATATTCGAGTCAAGCCCCCGCCCCGTATATAGGGCAGTTTTTACAACAGGATATATTCCCGTTTGCACAACAGTTTTTAAAACAACAGTTTCAAAACTACGGTGAAGCAGACTCTAGCCCATTTACCTACACAGGTCAACGAGTTGCTGATTTTGATCCTAGAGAACTATATGGTATGGAACTTGCCGATTCTGCTATTGGCAGCTACAGACCTTATTTAGGAGCTCAACAAGGTTTACTTGATGAAGCTTCGGGTATTTCTAGAGGAGCTTTAGCTAGAGGACAAGACGAAATTTCTAGGGGTCTTGGACAAGGCAGAGGTTTATCTAGTTTAGGAGCAGGTCTTACTCAAAACGCTCAATTTGATACTAGCGGTAGAAACATGATCATGGATGCTCAGCAAAACATGGCTGGAAGAAACATGGTTGGAGGTGCTCAGCAAAACATGGCTGGAAGAAACATGGTTGCTGGGGCTCAACAACAGCAATCAGGTAGAGGACTTATAGAAGGTGCTCGATTTGGTCAATCAGGTAGAGACTATCTTCAAGGAGGAGTTCCTGGATTTAGTGAAGCACAACAATTAACAAGGGCAGGTGCACCTAATTTAGATTTAGCTAGAACAGAAACAGCAGCAGCAAGACCTAATTACGGTGGAGCAAGAGGCGGTTTAAGTAGAGCTGAACAAACAGGTTACGGTTCTGCACGTGGTTTTGACCCTAGTGGAATATCTAATTTCTATAATCCTTTTGAAGATCAAGTAGTCGAACAGACTATGAAGGATGTTAGAGAAGGGTTAGCTAGAGGCGATATGGGAATGAGAGACGAAGCCGTAAGTGCTGGAGCTTTCGGTGGTGCTAGGTCTAGAATGAGACGTGACGAACTTGCAGAAAATACAGCAAGAGGAGCCGCTGAACAAATAGGAGCTATCCGTAGTGGTGGTTATCAAGATGCAGCAAATAGAGCACAACAGGCATTCGAAGCACAACAAGGACGTCAACAAGGTCTTGCAGGTTTACAAGCAGGAATAGCAGGTCAAGAAGGAGGTTTCGCAGGTCAAGAAGGTTCAGCAGCATTGGCTAGAGGACGACAGTTTGGCGATCTTTCTACTACAGAAGCTCAAAACCAATTAGCTAGAGGACAACAACTAGGTAGTTTAGAAGCACAATTAGCACAAGCTAAATTAAATACAGGTCAAGCGTTAAATGCTTCAGAACAAGCAGCAATAGATAATCAAATGCAAAGAGGTCAAGGACTAAATCAACTAGACCAACAAAGGTTCGGTAACACGTTACAACAAGGACAACAACTAGGTGCTTTAGACCAACAAAGGTTCGCTAATACGTTACAACAAGGACAACAACTAGGTGCTTTAGACCAACAGAATTTTGCTAATACGTTACAACAAGGACAACAGGTTTCTAATATAGACCAACAAAGATTCGGTAATCAGTTACAACAAGGACAACAACTAGGTGCTCTTGGTCAACAACAGTTTGGCATGGGTTTACAAGGTGGTCAGGGATTAGCAGGTTTAGGACAACAAACAGCAGGAGCGTTAAGTGGGTTTGGTAGTCAGTATGGTGGTATGGCTAGTTTATTACCACAACTACAACAACAAGATATTCAATCACAAATGGGTATGGGTGGATTAGGTAGAGGCAGACAACAGTCTCTAATGGATTTAAACTACCAAAACTTTACAGGTCAGTACAACTTGCCTATGCAAACGTTACAAAATGTTGGAGCACTTACTGCTTCTCTTGGACCTATGGCGGGTGGTTATGGATACGCAGGTGGTTCTCCTGCTGGTCAGTATAGTGGATATACTCCAGCAGCAGGTGGAATAGGACCAGGATTACAAACTCCTCAGATAGGTGCTCCTGTAACACCGCCTGGAACACAACCTGGAACTCCTGGATACACTCCTCCTGGTTTTAATGTTCCAGGAATTCCAGGAATATACACCAGTTAGATGATCAACTTTAGGATAGAGGTATAACAAGATAATGGCAAACGGTAACAGAGGTATAGGAGGGTTTTTACCCTTCCCAACTTTCGGTGGTGGTAAAGAAGGCTCTGGAATTACTCCAGTAAAGCTTCCTGCACAAGCTATGAGATTTCCTACAGCAAGAGGAGCTCCTAGACGTACACCCGAGCCTGAATTAAAAGAAACTTTAGCACCTTTTTTACCTGTAGCTTTAGAAGGTATTATGAACATGTTTAAAGATACTCCTGAAACTATGACAGATTCACAGTATTTAGATAGTATAGGCGGTATGGTACAAGACCCTACTAATTTAGAAGATGTTCAAGCTAATAGAAAAGCAGAAGCTAAGTTAAACGCTTACAAACTATATGGAGAGCCTGAAGAAAAAGATACTTTTGGCATGGATGAAATCTTAAATATGATTGTAGGTAGTCAAATGGGTAGGGGTGCAAAAGATTACGCTGTTACTTCTAGAGCCATAGACAAACAAAAAGAAACATCTAGGTTAACTAAACAAACAAACAGAACAACTTTTTTAAACAGTGCCTTAAAAGATGTAGACAACTTACAATACAAAGTATTCGAAGATACTGATAAAGCTAAAGCTGGAGTTAATGATTACCGTAGTGGTTTTGTTGACCCTAGAGGCGAGTTTTATGTTATGAACGATGAAAAAACAGGCTACACAAATATAAAAGCTCTTGAAGGTAACTGGATAGAACAAAAATACAAGCCAACAACCGATTTAGCTACTCAAATGAAAGACCCTAGATTAGTTGAACTAACTAAACAAGACAAAGAACTTAACGCGAAAGACACCGCATTACTAGGAACAATGACTCTTACTAATGAGATGGTTAGAATGCTTGATAAAGGTATAGAAGACCCTAGTCAAAACCCATTAACAACAGTTACTAATATAGGTAATTTACTTAACTCAGCCACATCTAACTTCCAACAAATAGGTGAATATATAGGAGGTGGTGACGTAATGAGAGCTTTTGCTACAGCCGATGATTTCCAAAACGACGTTGGAGGTTCAGACACCAGAAGAGGTTCTGGTCAACTAGCTAGAAAGTTATACAAAGCGATACAGTCGGGCGATGATAAAGAGATGAAAGTTGCTATGGAGGCTTTTGAACAAGGTAATCCAGAAGTTAACTTTAGAGCTAGTTTAGGAGACATGGCATACAACGACGTTAGAACTAGAGCAACGATGTTACAGTTAGCTTATGCTGCAGCAGCAGCCAATGGACAAACAGGTAGAACATTATCTGATAAAGATTTAGCATTCCATTTACAAATGGTTGGTTTCGGTGCTACACAAGATGGACAAACAGCTAAAGATAATATATTAACTTTTGTAGACACCTTAGTTAGACAAACAGATAACACAGTAATGGGAACTATTTCTCAAAACAGATTGAGTTCAGGTATGTATCCTTTAGATGATGGTATGTTTACTAGTATTATTGCTGGTTATTGGGAACCTCCTGTAGTAGACGGTAAACCAGATTTTACAAACGCACAGGGATATACCTTTAAAAACTTTTACAAACGTTACAGTAAAATTCCTGATGTTGTGGGTTATCAAAAACATAAAAGACGTGCAGGTTCTGAGTTTAACGCAGACGCAACATCTAAACCAAATGCAAGTGCTAGGTTAGATGAAGACTTAAAAGCTATAGAGGACTTGTATTAGTGATGGAGTATACCGAACAACAAGAAAATGAGTTTTATGCTTTAAGAGATGAAGCAGCGGCACAGTTATCTAAACAAACTTTAAAAGATAATTCAAACGTTACTTACGGTCAGTTGTTGTCGCCTAAAGAATTACAATTAGCAACGCATATGTATAGTCCCGAAGTTAAAGCTAGAGCTTCTCAAATATACACTCCTGAAGAAATAACACGAATAGAGACGGCTGTTAATTGGGAAAAAAGAGTTGCTCCTTATAACAGAGCACCTGTTGACTATGATATGTACGAACGTCATCCTGAGTATCAAAAACGTTTAGACAGTTATAACGAGTTTCAAAGCGATCCGATGAATCAGTTAAGCCCTGATATGAGTTTTAATATTCTTGATCAACGTGAAATAGATAAACGGTCAGAACCTTTCAAACCTTTTGGTTTAGATAAATCAAAAGAAATAGCTAGTCTTGGTTTTGATCCTTCTCCTGATAATCAAATACAGTTTGAAAACTCAGATGACCAAGGCAGGTTTAATAGAATGGTTGCCTTAAATCCTCGTAACATGACCATAGGTAACTATAAAAACATAGGTGAACAGATTGGGTTAAAAGGAGACTATGTCTACATAAACCCTAGCAAACCTTCTTTAGGTATTGCTTTCAAGGCTGAAGGAGAAGAAGATTTCAGAGTTATTAATTCACCACAAATAACCGCAGACGACACAGTACAGTTTTTAACTCAAGAATTTCCTGCTATTGCAGGAGATATTGCTGCCACTATTTACGGTGGGAAAAAATTTGGTTTTGGTAAAACAGGTCCTCTAGGAGGCATAGTCTCAAAAACAGCAAAAGTATTAGGTTTGTCTGGAGCTTCAGCTATAGGAGCAGCAGGTGGTGATTATGTTCGTTTGTTAGCGGGTAAGAAATTAGGCTACCATGATTTAGATGAAATAGAGATGTTAAAAGAAGCAGGGGTGATCGGTGCTTGGGCTTTCGGAGGTACTGCTGCTATAACAGTTTCTTCTAGAGCTCTTACAAAACTTTATAAAGGTATTTTTAACAAAGACGCTCCTGATGTTATTTATGAAGCTATCGATGATGCGTTACAAGCTTCTAGAAATGCTGACAACGTTGTTAATCCAGGAATGTTATACGGTGATGATGTTTCTGTACAACAAGTTAGAAACCAAATAAATGAATTAACTGATAAATACGCAGCTGATTTTGGAAAAGACGGGTATAACCCAACTTTTACATCAGAAGCAGGAACAACAGGTGCGGCTGATTTAGAAGCAATATTCTTGAAAAATGCTGATGATCCTAAATTAAAAGAACTGTATAAACAATTAAAAGACGGCAACCAAGAAGTTATAGATGAGTTTGTAAGAGTATTAAACGAAAAAATAGGACCATCAACTGCTGGTTTAGACGATGCAACAGGAGCTACGCTTTCTGAAGGTCTTAGAGTTATGGCTCAAAAAGATATAGATTTATTTGATGACCAAGCCTACGACATGATTAACCAAGTAAGACGTCAAGTAGGTGGAGCTGATGATGCCTCTGTTGCAGGAGAGGTTTTACTTAAACAAGTTGATAATCCACAAGCCTCTAGTGGTCCTTTATTTCCTAGAACACAAACAAGACTAAATGAGCTTAGAAAACAATACGTAGAGCCTTTCAATGAAGCTTGGACTTCTGCTTTAAATAATCCTCGTTACACAAATTTAAAAACAGGTGCTGGTTATACACGAGCTCCTGCTCAAAAATGGTTAAACGCAAGAAAAGGAGAAGCAGGTCAACTTTTACGTAGAGCTGACGGAGACGAAGCAGTTAAAGAGTTATACAATTTAATACCTGCAGGAAGCAGAAACACCATAAAAAGACTAACAGGCAAAGGTAAAGGCGGTAAGTTTGAATCACCTAGTTTTACTATAAACGAATTAAATTCAGCTAGAGTTGCATTAAATGAATTTGCTAGTAATCTTCCTGACGGTAAAGGCGGTATTGCAAAACTAGCTAGAAATTTAGAACGTGGTTTAGAAGATCAAATGAATCTTTTAGTAAGAGAAGGTGCTTCTGTTGAATCAGGAATACCTATGTCGCAAAAAGCAACACTTACTGATTGGATAAATCAAAACCAATACGGTGACGATTTAAGAAAAGCGTGGAGTAATCAAAGGGAAGCTCTTGAACTATCTAATGGTCAAGCAATACGTTCTCTTATGCAACAAAACCGTCCTGAAAAAGTAGCTGAGTATATGTTTAATACAGTAGCTAAAGGAAGTAAACAAAATAAACCAATGACTGATTTAATGACCGTGTTAAAAACAAACGGTTCAGATGAAGTATTACAAATACAAGAGGGATTAGCAGCATACATACAAAGAGAAGTATTATCTGATCCTGATTTATCAGCTATGGCAATAGCTAAAAAGTATAGACAGTTTGTTAAAGATAACGAAGGAACACTAAGAGCGGTGTTTGGTGATAAACAGTTTGCATCACGATTTTATAACAAGAGAGGTTTTGATAAAGTTATTAAAGGACTAGAAAAAACCAATGAAGATATATTAAAGATACAAGCCCGTTTTGGAATGGTCAACGCAGGAGAGCCTGATAAAGTAATGACAAATATTGTCGAGAGTATTTTAGCTACTGGAAAAACTCAAAAACAATCAGGTCGTGTTCTAGAAGACATTGAATACCTTGCTTCGATTATTAAAGACAACCCAGAACTATCTGAACAAGTAGCCCAAGTTACTAAACGTTATTTAATGCAAGACATAATAACCTCAAAACAAGGCGGTGGTTTTGCAGTAGATGCCGCTGGTTTAGATAGACTAATAAAAGAAGGTTTTGGTCCTGAACAAGTCACAGGTCCACGACTAACTTTCGACAGTTTTATGACTCCGTTGCTTGGTAAAAAAGACGGTAAAGCTTTTGTAAAAAATTTAAAAATATTAAATACAGTAGTTCAAAGAGAGATTGGAGCAGCTCCTTCAGAAAGTGTTGCGGGAGCATTAGCTAAAGGTGAGTACGGTCCTGGAGCTAACATAGAAGGTGCTCGAATGTTAATGAGACTATTAATACCACCTTTGACACAAACAGGTAGAAGGGCTACAGCTATAACAAACAGACAAGCAGAAAATTCTCGTAAGTTTATTGGTCAAATGTTATTAGACCCAGAACTATTTGAAAGAACTATGAAGTTTGCACAAGGCAGGGAAAAAACACAAAGATTTATTAGTTTCTTAACCTCGTATAATATGGTAGTCGCTAATGACCTGGGTAACGAAATGAAATATTATGATACAACAGACAAGAAACAAAAAACACCTGAAAATGTTTCTACTACAGAAAGAGTTCAGATGTTAAATTCTGAAATACCTAGTAGAATAATAGAGATGGGAGGAGCTATATAATGGCGAGAAGATTTAATCCATTTCCAAGTATGCGAGAGGATAGACAAGGGTTTAATCCTTTTACATTACCTGAAGAACCTGTTTATGTACCTCCACAAATAGACCAAGATGCTTTAGACAAAGCACTGGAAGCTATCAAAGTAAGAAAAGAAGCTAACGATGCAGCAACTAATGCAACTGATCAGTATGAAGCTGATGTGGCTGATTTTAAAAATACTGAAGCTACTGAAATAGAACAAGGGATAGCTTCGCTTCCTGAGATATTACAGTTATCAGAAGAACCTTTTTCTCCAGCAGGTATTGGGGGTATTCCTCAACCAAGAGTAGACCCAGTAATACCTAGAATGCCTAATGAAAAAAGCGTTCCTTTCAATCCTGATTCTTTGTTCAGTGACCCTTACATGGGTAGTATGGATGAAAGAGATTTTAGAGATAGTATAGGCGAACCTATGGCACCTCCAATACTAGGTGGTGATGATTTCTTACCTAAACCTCCACCTCCAGTTATGGTTCCACCTCCGAGTTTTGATGAACCTCCAGCGTTTAGAGAAGAGCCTGTGTTTACACCTCCACCTGCTCCTCCAGTAGCAACACCAGAACCTGTCAACAGTATTCCTGCGTATGATTTTATTAACGAACCAGAACCTGTTTTCAACATACCTGATTTCGATTTTTTAACAGGAGGACTACCTCCCGTAAATCTACCTGTAACACCGCCTGTAGCACCCGTTATGCCACCACCGCCTGTAGCACCTCCTTCATTCGATTTCCAACCTGATTTTGGGGAAGAAGATTTTTTTGACACCATAGGTGATGATTTTAACGATAATGATTTTGGTGGTTATGTTCCTCCGAGTATACCAAGTGACCCTGTTATACCTCCAACGATTCCTGGAAACCCTTACGAAGGTATTTTTGATGGATTACCAATAAACTTTCCTCCAATAAACTTTCCTCCTGGACTTGGTGATCCTGGTGAAGGCGATTTTGATGATACTATTGGAATTGGAGATGGTTTTATAGGTATTCCAGGATATCCTAATTTTCCGTACCCGTACCCACCGTATGAGCCTCCAATTACAGACCCTGACCCTATAGTTCCTCCTCCTCCACCGCCACCAGAGGATCAAGGACCGACTGGACCTGTAAACTATTACACAGGACAACCTCTTAAAAACCCATACCAACCGTATGCAACAGACAGTGGAGCAGCACCTTTAAATAGGCAAATGACTCCTCAACAGTTTGGTCAAGCTCCAGGATTTAAACCTAAACCACCTGACCCGATAATAGGTATAAATCCACCAAGAATGCCGCCTCCTAGAAGAGACGATCGAATATACGTTCCACCGATAGATGACGATCTTAGGTTCGTAGCTATGAGGGAACCAACAGGAGCAAAAAACGGTAAGTATTTAAACAAAGGTATATCACAGTTGCCAATGAACGGACAAGGTGATACACTAACAACACAGGTGTTCCAAGCGGGATTCCGACCAAGGAGATAAAGATGCCAGGAATAGAAGATTTAATGAATATAAGAACGCAAGGCGGTACGGAAAACGCACCTCCAATGCCTCCACAAATGGGTGGTGGTGGACCTCCAATGCCTCCAATGGGTGGTGGACAACCTCCAATGCCTCCAATGGGTGGTGGACAACCTCCGATGGGTGCTGGTGGACCTCCTATGGATCCTGGAATGGGTGAAATGGCTATGCAAGGACAAGAACAACCACAAGAAGATCCTCAAATGAACATGGAACAAGACTCAGCTATGTTAGCAGAAGCTGTTGTGGGTAGAGCACAAGGTGATATAGGAGCAGCGATTGCTGTTTTAGATAACGCTAAAGCTATGTTAATGGCTAGTGTTGAGGGGGGTCAAGAACCTCAAATGATGCGAGGCGGTGGTTATGTTGATTATAAAATGGGTGGTGGACCTATGTATGCTAATATGGGTGGTGAATTAAATCCTGGATTACAAGCATTGCAAAGAACAAACCCTGAAGTCGTTGATCAAATAATGAAAAGAAACATGGGTGGACCTATGTATGCTAATATGGGAAGACCTTTGTACCGTCAAGGTGGCGGTAGTATGTCTGAGAACGATGTATTAAGAGAAATGATTATGGACAACTTACAAAAACCTGAGATACAACAACAGGCTATGTCTAATGTTATGGGTGATATGGGTGGTGGTATGTCTAAAGAACAGGCTATGTCAGACCTTATGAAATTCAGAACTGCCTAGGCAATCCAGTCTTTCCATTGTTCGTCACCTAAAACTTCTTGGGCTAAACTAAGTTTGTTACGCAAAGCTTTTACAATCTTTTCGTCAACCGTTCCTTTAGCCACTAAATCAATATAAGTTACTTTATTGGTTTGACCTATACGATGAGCACGATCTTCAGACTGTAGTCGTTTTTCAAGGTCATAGTTATTACTGTAATAAATTACGTTACTTGCTTCTGTGAGCGTTATACCATAACCCCCTGTCTGAGTATTACTGATTAAGTATTTTAGTTCTGAGTTTGGATCTTGGAATCGTCTTATTATTTCTTGACGTTCTTCGTCTGGTGTTTCTCCATAATAAGTAGCTACGCTATTAACCCCTGTTATGTTGTGTAGTGTTTTTAATATTCTTTTTATATCGTATTGGTAATTAGCCCAAATAATGGTTTTACCCTGTACTTCTTCTAGTATGTTTATTAACTCATCTAAACGATTACTTTTTACTTCAACCTCGTCTCCGTTATCATTTCTAACAAAACCACAAACCACTTGGTGTAGTCTTAGTATTTGTGTTAACACTGAAGTTACACTAACAAGTTCATGTGAATCAAGTTCTGCTATAGCATAGTCTTTAAGTTCTTTATAAACTTTCTTTTGCTCGGTAGTTAACTCGACTTCTCTTCTTTGATACACTTTATCAGGAAGGTCTAAACACTCTTTCTTAAGCACCCTATAAGAGAACTCATTTACATTTCCAGTCAACTCTTCTAAGTTTTGATAACCTACAACTTGTCTAAAAGTTCTAGCCCCCATTTTTCTGTTAATAAGTTTTGCATATCTATTTTGAAACGAATAGAACGATGTATATCCTAGTAGTTGTGGGGATAGAAAAGTGCTTTGACTGTATAAGTCTAAAGGCGATTGAGTAACAGGAAACCCTGTAAGTATTCTGCGGTACTTACTATTGACTGCTAACTTCAAAAGGTTTTTGGTTCTTTGTGCTTTAGGGTTTTTAATAGTAGTAGACTCATCAACGGCTATTAGAACGTTGTGGGCTAAGATAAACTTCTCAACAAAAGCTACTCCTTTCTTTGTACTAAACGCTTCTACATTAATAATAAGTAATTTTAAATCATGGTTTACTTCAAAGAGTTTAATTAGTTCTCTCTTTTGTTTTGTGTTTGGTGCGGGAGTCCATACACCAATATGTTTTTCTATGTGGTCTGGCATGTGAGCAGGTATTTCTTTCTCAGACCAGTTTCTATAAACCCCTTTGGGAGCTACTAGGATAGCTGCGTTGATACCGCCTTTGTCGTATAACATAGCTATATTATCTATAAGGACTTTAGACTTACCCGTTCCCATTTCCATAAAATAAGCGTACTCTTTCTTATTCCAAGATCTTTTTAACGCTTCAAGCTGATGCTCATACGGTTTCGTTTTAAATTTATAATTCATGTGATACCTTTCTAATTTCTAGTTCCCATTATATATTACAAAAGTATATAAATAGTAGCCCAAGAGAATACTTTTCTTATGCCCTCTAATAGAGTTATAGAGTTTCTAATATTGACTATAGTAAAACTAATATTGGTAGAACCTCTTAAATACTGAGTAAAGTTAAAGTCAGTATTAGTCTATTAAAGATATTAGTTACTATAGAAAAGTTTTTTAGAAAAGTTTTTTAGTTTTTAAAACTACATATCGGTAATAGCTTTACTTTGCCGTTTATGCTATATATTATTTAAAACGTAACTAGAAATAAGAAAGGAGAAAATAGTGACAGTATATGTTGTACAAGAAGTTCCAGGACGCAATATCGCTTCTGCTAGGCAGTTCGGTGATTTTGAAGTTCTATTACCTTCCAACACCCAAATTATGTTAAGTGCATCCCCTTCAGTTCGTAGAATGAAAAGTATTCTACACGACTATAAAGAAGGTGATTACTTATTATTAATAGGCGATCCTGCCGCCATTGGCGTAGCGTGTTCTATCGCTGCATTTTATAATAGAGGTAAATATAGTATCTTAAAATGGGATAGACAGGAAGGCTTATATTATCCCGTTGATATTGATTTACACCAGAAAGGAGAAATAGATGATTGAAAATAAACCGACCTTTGAGGACTTAGTAGGTACAGCAGATGTTCAGGAATGGACTAATGATGTTACCGATGGAGAACTCTCTATAGTTTCCACCCTAGCTAATAAACAGTTAAAACTCGCTACGCAAGTATCTGAGATAGAAGCTGATTTAAAAGCTAAGAAGGAAGAACTTCGTTTGACTTCGGAGCAAGAGTTACCTGATGCGATGCAATCGGCAGGGCTAACTCAAATAACACTCAGCACTGGAGAGAAAATCTCCATTAATGAGTTTTATAACGCTCATATATCTAAGGCAAACCAAGAAAAAGCGTATGAATGGCTAGTATCTAATGGTCACGAAGGACTTATAAAGAACGAGGTTCTTTTAAAGTTTGGTCGTGAGGAAAGTGATGTGGTTGATGAAACCGTTTCAGCTTTACAATCTAGAGGACTATCACCAGAGGTGCGTCAAAGTGTTCACCCTAGTACACTGAAAGCTTTTGTTAAAGAGCAGTTTACTTCGGGGAATGATATACCAACCGAGCCCTTTGGTATCTATATAGGTACTAAAGCTACAATTAAAAAGGATTAATGATATGGCAGATAATAAAAATGAAATAGCTGAAGCAAAGACTACAGCACTAAGTACGTTTGACGATAGTTTACTATCAGGCGGCACAGGATTAGAAGAAACTACTACAGAGGATTTTGCGATCCCCTTTATTAGAGTTCTACAACCGATGTCACCACAACTACAAAAACAACACGGAAGCTATATAGCAGGGGCTAGTGCAGGAGACCTGTTCAACACTGTTACAGGTGAAGCTTACGATGGAGAAGAAGGGGTATCTATAGTTCCTTGTGCTTATAATAAAAAGTACATCGAATGGATTCCTAGAGAGAAAGGTGGCGGTCTTGTAAACGCTAACCATGACATATCTATACTATCTAGATGTACTAGAAATCCAGACGATAGAAGATACTACACCCCCGAAGGTAATGAGATTGTTGAAACAGCTCAGTTCTTCGTATTAGTTGTTAAAGAAGATACTGCACAACAAGCAGTTCTTGCATTTACCTCTACTCAGTTAGGTGTTTCTAGAAAGTGGTTAACTATGTTAAGAATGGCTAGAGTACAAAACTCTAAAGGCGATTCAGTAGAGGCTCCAATGTTTGCTTATACTTATAGACTAACATCCACTACTCAGTCTAACGATAAAGGTAGTTGGAATGCTTATAGCATTAACCAAGAAGGAGCTACGGCTATGCCTATAGCTATGATGGCTAAAGACTTTATGTCTGCTGCTAGGACTGGTGATGTTGATGTTAAACAAGAGCAGCAAAACGATGTTGTTAACGACGCTATATAAGAAGGAGATAGCTTATGTCGTTAGCAAAGGAGTTTGCTGTACGCTATGCGGGACTACGTCAAGCGTATGGGACTTTCACAGCTAGCAATGAAACTAGAGAAGATGGAAAGGCAAGTGGTAAAAACATTACTATATCAAAGGAACTATCTGATAGTGACTTATTAAAGTTATGGGAAGACCACTTGTCTGGTCATCAAAGTGTAGGTATTGTAGCGATAGACGAACACAATACCTGTGTTTGGGGAGCCATAGACGTTGACGAGTATCAGCTAGATTTAAAAGATTTAGCGATAAAGATAGCAAAGCAAAAATTACCATTGGTTCTTTGCCGTAGTAAAAGCGGTGGAGCACACATTTATATATTCTTAACTGAACCAGTATCAGCATCTATGTTGCAAAGAAAGCTAAGACAGATTGCTGCTGCTATAGGTTACGGACAAGTAGAGATATTTCCAAAACAAACTAAACTATTATTAGATAGGGGAGACAGAGGTAGCACTTTAAACATGCCATATTTTGGAGGAGAGAACTCCACACGATATGCATACGGTAAAGACGGAAACGCATTAACACCTGAAGAATTTTTAAACTATACAAAAGAAATAGAATTAAAACCAAGTGCTTTAGAACGATTAGAGGCTAGTCCTTTAAACGAAACTATGAACTGGTTAGACCAAGCACCACCATGTATACAGCATTTAGTTGTGCAGGGGTTTCCTAAAGGATCGAGAAACTCTGGTCTATTTAATGTAGGAGTTTTCTTAAGGAAGAAGTTTCCTGATGACTGGGAGAAAAGGTTAGAGGATGTAAACATAAAGTTTATGCAACCTCCACTAGGGGCACAAGAAGTTTTAACAGTAGCTAAACAACTACAAAGAAAAGATTACTTCTATAAGTGTAATGATCAGCCTATAGCCAGTCATTGTAATAGTCCTTTATGTAGAACTCGTAAGTTTGGTATAGGGGCTAACGGAGGAACACCCCTGTTCAGTAACCTTACAAAACAGGATAGTGACCCACCGATATGGTTCCTGGATGTAGAAGGAGGTCGTCTAGAGTTAGAGACTGACGACTTATTAAATCAAAACAGGTTTCAGCGTAAGTGTATGGACGCTCTAAATAAGATACCACCTAAGGTAAAAGAAAACGTATGGAATCAGATTATACAGCAGTTACTAGACGCTATAACCATAGTAGAAGTACCTAAAGAAAGCTCTACTGAAGGTCATTTCATGGAACTTTTAGAATCTTTCTGCACAGAAAGACCTGCTAGAGAACGTGATGAGTTATTGTTACATAAACCTTGGACAGATAAAGGCAGGACATATTTTAGACTGTTAGACTTAATGGATTACTTACACAGAAATAATTTTAAAGAGTATCAAAGAAACAAATTAACATCTAAATTAAAACAGCTAGAAGGAGAGCCTTATTTCTTTAACATAAAAGGCAAAGGAGTTAATGTTTGGTTTATACAGGAGTTTAAAGCACAGGACGAATCTCATAATTTGCCTGAGTTTAACGATAATTTATTATGATAATATACATTAAAAAATATTTTAAACACACCGATCCTTGTATTGATAAGTGGGATGAGCCTAGAGAAAGAGAGTTTAATGGTGCTATGGTCAAGGGCAGACCAACTAAAGGTTTTGGTAGTTCTTCTTTTGACTATGCGGGTAAGTTATACAAACCTACCCCTTGGAATCATAACATGTATCAGATTAAACAAGAAGCAGAACGGTTAGTGTGGGAGGAGTTAGGGGTTGATAAACAGTTTACCTTTTGTTTATGCGGTTACTACGGTACAGACGGCAAAGGTATACCACATCACTCGGACACCGTACCGACACTAGACGATATAGTAGTTTCAATATCGTTAGGTGCACCTAGAGTATTTGTACAACGTACCTATCAAAACAACGTAAAAGAACACACCAACACCAGTGAGATAGAAACAGAAATAGAAAATTTTATAATAGACGAAAAACATTACTTACTAGAACACGGAGATGTTCTTATTTTTGATGGTCATAATCAAATGACCTCTACCCATGCTGTACCTAGTTTAGAAAAAGCAGGTGAACGAATTAATCTAACCTTTAGAAGTGGTTTATGACTCTACCGAGCCACACACAAGTTATTCTTGGACCTCCAGGAACAGGAAAAACAACTACTCTACTGAGTTTAATAGAGGACGAGTTAGAAAGTGGCACACAACCTGAAAGCATAGGGTTTTTTACTTTCACTAAGAAAGCAGTAACAGAAGGTAAACAAAGAGCAGTAGCTAAGTTCAATATAAGTGATAGAGATTTACCGTTCTTTAGGACACTACACTCTCTAGCGTTTAGACAATTAGGTTTAACGAGAGAAAGTGTTGTTAGCCACACTGATATAAAAGACTTAAATGAAAAGATGAACTTAAGATTAACAGGCAGAACTACCTCAGATGATGGTCATATTTTTGGCATGACCCATGACGATAGGTTAGCTTTTATAGAAAACCTTGCTCGAATGCGTAACATATCTTTAAAAGAACAATGGCATCAAGTAGAAGACGCAGTAGGTTGGTTTGAGTTAGAACGTTTCGCTAGAGGTTTAGAGTTGTTTAAGAAAGACAGGCTACTGGTCGACTACACAGATATGTTACATAAGTTTCTAACAGAAGGTGATGTGCCTGTATTAGATGTTATGTTTGTAGACGAAGCTCAAGATTTATCCCCTCTACAATGGGCGGTGGTTCGTAAGATCGCTACAAAAGCAAAAAAGATATACGTAGCTGGTGACGATGATCAAGCTATCTACAAGTGGGCAGGGGCTGATGTCGACTACCTAATAAACAATTCTAAAAATGCTATGGTTTTAAAACAGTCTTATAGAGTACCTTCTGCAGTTCATGAGGTAGCTAAACGATGTATAGGACAAGTTCGATCCAGGATATACAAAGAGTGGACTCCTAGAAAAGAAGAAGGGATGGTGAGATGGGAACCTAATATAGAGTTAGTTGATATGGAGAAAGGAGACTGGTTAGTTCTAGCTAGAACTAATTACCTTTTAGAAGACGTAGATGAGTATTGTAGAAACGAGGGGTGGTTTTTTGAAATAAAAGGCAGACCAAGTATATCAGAAGCTAAAGTACGAGCCGTTGTCTTTTGGGAACGTTTAGGCAAAGGAGAGTCTATTACACTAACCGAGTGTGCTAATATTTTAAAATTTGTTAAGGTCAACAACCCTAAGAAACTAGATATGTTAGACTCTAAACTCATACTACAGTATCAAGATTTAAAGAGTCACTTCCCCGATCTTCCTGACGGTCGTTGGTATGACGTTTTTACTCTACTTAGTCCTAGCGAGATAAGTTATATAAGAGCCATGTTACGTAGAGGAGAGAAGATAACTAAGCAACCTAGAATAAGGTTATCAACTATACATGCTGCTAAAGGTGGTGAAGCTACCAACGTAGTGTTGTTAACCGACATAACCGCACGAGTTTATAAAAACTATCAAGAAAACCCTG
>Ga0209337_1001048_pt1 | contig 21436 bp, 15 predicted proteins | sample LinPmetageLP53_FD_184044 | JGI IMG/M metagenome (GOLD analysis project Ga0209337, IMG submission 184044) | Marine viral communities from the Pacific Ocean - LP-53 (SPAdes) (version 2) | ecosystem: Environmental > Aquatic > Marine > Oceanic | place: Pacific Ocean | collected 2010-02-08 | reverse complement strand
CATAAAGGTGCTAGTCTTACTACTTCATTTAAAGTACAAATGATTCCTCATAGAAAAAAGAAGTAATGGCTAAAGAAGGATTAAGAAAATGGTTTTCTCGCAATCAAGGTAAAGGTTGGATAGATTGCAAAACTGGGAAAGCTTGCGGAAGAAGTAAAGGGGAAAAACGAAAAGGTTATCCCGCTTGTAGACCTACGATGGCTCAATGTACATCTGCAATGAAAAAGAAAACGAGCAGTAAACGAATAAGTTGGAAATAGAAGTATATTATGAAAAAAGGTAAAAAAAGTAAACGATGTGGTAGGGGTAAATTACCAGATGGTAAAGGTGGATGTCGTAAAATGAAGTTAAGTGAATTACGATATCTTAAAGATAAAGCAGTGTTAGGTTCAATCGGTCCAAGTATGGCTGGTATGAAAGTAGGAGGTCCAAAAGCAGGTGTTGTAGCAGGCGTTATAAGTGGTTATGTTAAAGGTAAACAAGCTAAGAAAAAAATGAGTAATTATTATAGAAAGAAAAAATAATGCCTGATGTATTTGGATTAGCAGATGTATCTAGTAAAGATACAGGTCGTGGTAGTTCTTTAAAAACTGGTGGAATGCGTAGAACATATAATAAAGGAAAAAAGAAAATGCCAAATAAAATAAAATGTAAAAGTGGATGGAAAAAGATGGGATACAAAAGCATGAGTGATTGTATGTCATATGGTAAGAAAAAAGGTGATTTAAACAAAGATGGCAAGATGTCTTCTTACGAAAGTAAAAGGTCAGATGCTATACAAAAAGCAATGAAAGGTAAAAAGTAATGCCTAAAAAATGCAAAGCTCCAAGAACTTGGAATGCTAGGTTAAAAAAATGCATTATAAAAAAACCTAAAGAAAAATTAGTATCAGGTGATAGGATTAAAGAATTTGAAACTAATAAAGATTGGTACAATCAATATAAAAAAGAAAGAAGTAAATAAAGGAGTATAATATGCCAAGTAAAGCAAAGTGTAAAATGGGTTGGAAAGCAATGGGTTATAAATCTATGTCTGATTGTGCAAGTTATGGTAAAAAGAAAATGACTCAAAAGCCAGATACTAGTGCTAAAGACGAAGGTTCTAAAAGAGAAAAAGATAGAGCAATAGCTGCTAACTCAAGAATGAAAAAACAATTAGCTAAAAATAGAAGTTCATATTAATGAAAATAGATGTAGACTTATTTGCAGACGATGCAGGCTTTGGTGACACAGTCGGTAGAGCAATTAATGTAGTTACTAGAGGAAAAATAAAGGAGTGTGGAGGATGCAAGAAAAGAAAAGCGTTACTAAACAGGATGATACCTTACAGGAAATAGCAAGAGGTGGAGGCCGTATATCTGGAAAAGAAGGTGGTCTCAGATTAGATGTTTTTAAACATGATGAAATAGCTTATAGTAATGGTACAGACTTCAGTACAGAAGATTGTGCTGTTTGTGAACTTCCTGAAACTGCTCAAAGATATATAGTAGAAGATATAGAATACGAAGATTCTAGAGGCAGATAGTGCCTAAACAAACTTTTAAAATAGAAAGTTTTCATGGAGGACTTAATAGTAATTCTGACCCTAGAGATATAAGAGACGATGAATCTCCTAATCTTAGAGATGTTGCTATAGATTCTATTGGTAAAATAAAAACATTTGGAAAGTTTGATGATGGGAATATTATAAATAGTGGAACTGCTCAAGCAGCTGGTTCTGGTGTATTTACATTAGCTTCTTCAGCAAGTAGTTCAGATGACTTTTATAATGGTTATCATTTATTTGTACAAAGTGGAACAGGTTCAGGGGGTCAATTTGTTATTACTGATTATGTTGGTTCTACAAAAGTAGCTAGCTTTAGTGAAGCAGGAAGTTATGGTAGTGATAGTGTATATATAATTACAAGTGATAAAAACACACTAGACCCTTTACATAATAAAGGTTTATTTGTTATGTCATCTGATAGAAAAATAGATGGAACATTGTCTGATGAAACTTTAATATTTTGTTATGATAATGGTAGTAACACTATAGATATTAAAGATAGCGATGATTGGAATACTGCTAAAATAACATTTGATGGTAGTGCATCTCCAATGTATTATAATGCTGATGGAGTAGTTAGAGTTTCTGATTCTAATCTAGTAAGAGACCCAGAATGGTTTGGATATGTTATTGATGAAAGATTTGATGGATTAAATGCAGACTCTGGTTCTATTGGATGGATAAATGTAGACCAAAAATTAACAACTCCAACATCAGGTAAATGTTTAATATCTACTCCAATTGCAGGTAGTGATAGTTCTGGAATATTTTCATCTTCTAGTGAATATATAGGTAGTGTAATAAATGCTGGAATACATTTTAATGTAGTAGACCATAGTGCAGTTAATCTTAGAGTTGGTATTCAATTAAATGAAATTATAGCAAGTGGTCATGCAGATTGGGATTTTAATATTCAACAAACAAATAACCCAAGTAGTGACTCAACAGATATATATCCATGTATAGGAACTGCTGTAACTCAAATTGTTGGGACTGGTTCTGGTCAAACATTTGCATCAATAGGAGTTAATGGTCTTGATTATACTATTGGAGATAATCAATGTTTAATAGTTTCAATATTTTTTACAACTTCTGAATATGGAGACCTTAGAAAAATTAAAGTTTCTGGAGGAAGTGTAGGTTGGGAATTTGGATTAGATGATATAAAACCAAATATGTGGAATTTATTAGTTTGCTCTGGGGATAATATTAATAGTGGTAGTGAAAATTTTCCAATAGATAGTTCAGCTAGTGACTTTTCACTTTTTATTTATGATAATCATTCAGGAGGAGCAGGTTCTACTGATGTTACTTATTATGTAAGTGGAGTTGCTATTGCAGAATCTCAAGGTATTAATTCATTTACTCCAAATACATACACATTTCATCATACATATTTATATGATGTAGAAAATAAACAGGAATCATTACCATTTAAATTTAATGATGTAGATTTATCTTCAACTTTTACATTAAGTGGTTCAATAAACCCAACAGGAACAAATGTAAATGCTCCTGGTTCTGGTACAAAATACACAGCTGAACTTAAAATTGGCGATGAAATTACAGTTAGTGGAGAAACTAGAGTAATAGCAAGTATTACAGATGACACTACAGCAACAGTTACAGTTGCATGGGGAAGTGATTTAGCTAACGATACTTCAGTAGAGGTTAATCCAATTGGAGAACCTGATAATCTTAATTCTATAAATGTAGTAGGTTCATCTGTATTATTTAATTTTGATACATATATATGTAGTAATGTAGCAGCTGGTAATGCATATGGATTGAACAAAAGAATAAGTGGCTCTAGATTATATTACAAAAAAGAAGAAAACGATAATTACTTTCTTATTGGTGAATTAGATTTTGTTGATAAAGGATTTAAGTTTTTACCAGAAGCAGATATTCTTTCATATACAATGACTAATACAACAAACACATCAGGAAATATATTAAGTAAAACTGCTTTAATAAAAGGAATATCTCCAGAAACTGCAAATACAATTGATACATTTAAAACAATAAATGGTTTTTCTACAGAAGTAAAATCATTAGATGCTAAATATAAAACTGCTGTAGTACATGGTAGAAGAGTATATATAGGTAATATTAAAAGACCTAATGGTAAAACATATCCTGATAGAATTGTTAAAAGTCAGGTAAATAGATTTGATACATTTCCAGAAGGAATGGGTTCAGTAGATGTAGTAATACGAGATGGAGAAAGTATTGTTAAGTTAGAAGCATATGCAGATAGAATACTTCAATTCAAACAACATAGTTTATATATAATTAATGTTTCAGAAAGTGTAGACTTTTTAGAAGATACATTTAGAAACAAAGGATGTGCATTTGATTATCATGTTGTAAGAACAGATATGGGAGTTGCTTGGTTTAATGACCATGGTTGTTACTTATATAATGGTAGAAATGTAATAGACTTACTTGAAAAAAAGGGAATTAAAAGTATTAGTGAATCTGATTGGAGTGGTCATGTTAAAGAAATACAAAATAATGGAACTTTTGATGATGCTACTATGCAATTCGCTCACATAGCTTATATTCCTAAAACAAAACAATTATTAATTAAAAACAATAATAGAGATTGTTATATATATGATTTTGTATTATTAGCATGGACTTTTTCTAGAAGTACAATGAGTCTACATGGTGGTACAAATAAAATGACTAATTTTGCTTTAGATGGAGACCAAGATTTATTTTTTATAGATGGATTGCAAACTACTAGAAAAACATTTTTAACATCATCTCAATCTCAAGATGATTTTATATATAATACTAAAGATATAGATTTTGGACAACCTTCTATAAGAAAAAAAATATATAGAGTTAGGATTAATTATAAAGGAGATGGTAGTAGTTTAAATGTAAGATATAGTATAAATGGAGATACAGATACTTATAAACAATTTCAAGGTACTTCTAGTGGTTTACCAAGTGGTAGTGCTGCAGATACTCCTTTAGAAAATAAATCAAGTGATTTAACACAATGGTATCAAGCAGAATTAAAACCTAATGTATCATCAGAATCTAATAATATATATAGTTTTCAAGTACATATGACTGGTTCAGTAGATGCTTCATTTGAAATAAATGATATAACAATTATATATAGATTAAAGAATGTTAAGTAATGGGATTAACTAGAGAAGAACGGCAATTACTACATCAAAAGTCTAAACAACCTACGTTTGGCAATGGTAAACCTGATAGTAATCAAGGTAACGAAGGTGACATAGCATATAGGCAAGTAGAAGATTCTGGATTAGTTCAGTATGTAAAACAGAATGGAAGTTGGGTAGCAGTAGGTTCACAAGGCGATATGCCTGAAACTAGAGATGTAACTAGAACTCCATCTGGAGGTGGAGGAGTAGGTTCTCATAATCATGGAGAATTTATTAAGAAGGATGGTAGTGTTGCATATACAGGAAACCAATCATTTGGAACTAATAATATAACTAACGTAGGTACTTTAGATGTAGATGGAGCAACTACGTTAGACCAAGTTACAATTAATACTACTGATGGTGCTTTTGCAGTTAGTGGAGCAAATCCTATAAGTCTTACTTCTACAGGTTCTAATGATATAAATATTAGCAGTGGTCATACTTTAGATGTTGATACTCCGATTATGGAATTAGATGTTGGAAGAACATATACTGCAAATATTGGACTTCAATATATATTAAATGGTTCAAATACTATGGTTACAACTGGTTCTGATAACATGACTATACAAGCAACTGGTAATGCTGCTAATTTTTTATTACTTAAAAATACAAATCAACATGCTTCTTCATTCACAGGAATAAATATTGAAACAAATTCAGGTGGAGCTGCTAATGTTTTTAATAATATAGTAATTAATTGTGATAATGTAGCAACTAAAGGAAGTAATGATTATGGTGTTACAATTAGAAGTGAGAATGGAATAGTTATAGAAGCTGCTGATGCAAATGCAGCTAATAATTTTACTCAAATAAAAATGGTAGCAAATGGTGGAATAGATATTGGAGCAGATACTTCTTTATCTCCAGCTTCTCATTCTCCTGCTATAAGAACATTAATTCATGGAAAACTTGAAATACAAACATTATATAAAGCATCAGATGCTTCAATAGATTGTTCTACTCATAGTGTTAAGTTTGACCAATTAGATACTTTAAAATTAATGAGAAGTTATACTCATATAGCAAAAGGAGATGATATTACTGAAGCAAGTGGAGATAATGATAAAGTTGATATTGTTTCAAGTACAATTTTAACTAGTGAAGGAGTAGGAACAGTTTATCAAGTTACAGTTGGAATTGATATTGGCGATGGTGCTTCTTTAAGACAGGGATGTCTTTCTGTATTATGTTCTAAGTTGGCTTCAACTACATGGTTTGTAACTATATTAGGTAGTAATACAAATAATATTAGTGGTGTAGGTGTAGTGACTGCAAGTAATACTACTGGCATGAGATGGCATAATACTGATACTGGTCATGATGATAATGAAATCTATATAACAGCTCAAAGAATAGCAGAATCAAGTCATTACCCATAATATCATATTGTAACAGAACAATTTCTGTATTAAATTAAATAGTAAAAGTATATAGTAGACATGGCAACAGCAAAGCAAATAAAATCATCGATTAGGTCTCAATCATCTGCTCAAAGAGGTGTCACTCAACAATTAGCAGGCGTTGAAAGTTTATTACAACAAGCTGATTTTTCATCTAAAATGTCAGATATAAAAAATAAACAAAGAGAAACAATGTTTGCTACAGCTTCTTCTGGATTAGAATTAGCATCTACATTTGGAGAAGGATTAAAACAAAAAGCAGAATTAGAATCTAATATAAAAGCATTTGAAGAATCATTACCTGAAGCAGTTCGTAAAGCAGGTGGTGTAAGTGTTATGGAAAATCCTAACAAAGCATCATTTATGGATGTATTAAAAGGTGAAGGTTCTTTAAGCTCTTTTTTGTATGATGAAAAAAAACAATATATGTTAGGTGAGAATGTATTAGGTAGTAAGTACGATGTAGCTGCTATGGGAGAAAAAGCAAAAGCATTAAAACAAACAGATTTATTAGATAGATTTACGCAAGGAGAACCTTTAAATAGTGAGTCTCCAACATTTAAATCATCATTAAAGTTAGATTCGGAAGGAAAACCTACTCTTGGTAAAAGTTTTAAATCAATAAGAAGTGTAGAATCTGATACAGAATCTCTTAAAGATAATGTAGATAAACCGTTAATTAAAGATAAAAAAATTAAAACAGATGATATATTTACTCAAAGTGAAGGAGGTCCTTTAAAACTTAATGAAGATGATGCTCAAAATTCATTAACATACTTTTCAAAAGATTTAAATTATTTAAATCCTGATAGCATAATAACTGAAGATAGTGCTTCAGCTTATGAAGTAGCATTACCTAAAACTGAATCTGGTTTTAATAAATTTGTAGAAGACATACCTGACTCAGAAAAATCTATTTCTTCTAAAGTAACTCAAACTTCTACAAAAGATTTTGGAACAGTTAGTAAAAGATTTTCTACTCCTGAAAGAGCATTAGGGGAAATAGATAAAAACATGAAAGAAATATCTAAACTAAGAGATGAGTCTAGATATAGCAATAAAACATCTTATAAAAATGCATTAAAAAAAGCAGATGAATTAGAAGGAAAATTAAAGAAAAATATATCATCGGTATATAACTCTAAGACTGGAAAGTTTAGGTCTAAAGAATACAAACAAATGTTTGAAAAAGGTAACTATCTTAAAGGTGACCCAAGAGGAGTTGGGGAAAAAGAAGGTTTTGCAAATATATCTAGGCGAGTAGATTTTGCTGGAATGCAAACACCTTTTCAAACTGCACAAGAAGTTAATTTAACAAATGTGCAAAGTTTTATTAATGAATTATTTCCAAAAAATTTAGCAAGTAGGTAATATAATATGTCATATATAACAGCAGCGATGACAGCTCTTTCATTTATAGAGTCAGGAGCAAATACAAAAGCAACAAGAGACCAAGCAAAAGTTCAATCAGATTACTTTAGAGACGCAGGTCTTAAAATGGAAGATGCACAAAAAAGTCTTGAACAGTCTTTAGGTAGTTCATTACAATCTCCTGTATTAGAAGCTAGAAGAACATCTGGTTTAGTTTCTGGACAAGGACAACAAAATATTATGCAAGCTAGAAAACAACAAGATGCTATAAGTAAAGCAAGTGGATTTGCTAGCATGTCTATGGATGATGATATGATTAAAAATGTTAGAAGTGCATATACTAGTAAACTAGAAGACATAGATATTGGATTAACAAAAAATTTAGGAGATATACTATCAGACTTTGAAAAAACAAAATTTGAAATGCAATCTCAAAAAGAACAAATAGATATGCAGAAAAAATTAGCAGACCAACAATCTCAATCAAAATATCTAGGTATATTCGGATAATATTATGTCACAAGCATTACAATCATTAAACTCATTATTAAAGTATAAACAAGAAAGAGAACGTCAAAAGATTGACAAGTCCTTATCTATGATGGATATGGCTACAAGATTAAGACAACAACAATTAGAGAATACTAGACAGAATCAAATAATGCAAATGAGAGTAAAACAAGAAAATAGAGACTCTAAATTATTTAGTAAACAATTAGAATCTGCTGAACTTGCTTTAGAAAAAGAAAGAAGAGAATCTACTCCAGAATATATTGCAAGAGAAACAAGACGAGCAGAAGCAGAAGTTAAAAAGTCTGAATTATTAGCAGACCAAGCATATAATACAATAAAGAGTAAAGAATTTGATAATTTAACAGCTAGTATAGATGCAAAAAGTGTTATTGCTAAACAAAATATTGTACAAGATTTTAAAGAAAATTTAGGAATGGCTCCAATATTTAAAGCAATTAGAGATTTTACTGATGATGGAGAATTTCCAATTGATGAAAAACAAAAATCAATGGAAAATCTTTCAAAATATGTTAAAGATAAAAAACAATTAAAACTTATTAAAAAAATATTAAAAGAAATTCCAAGCCTTACATCAGGAATATCATCATATCAAATGTTAAAAGACAAAGGAAGTGTTTCAAAACAAACTTTTGAATCATTATTTGAATCTATGAATACATTTTATAATAAGTTAAATGCTAATCCATCTTTAGTTACTGAATTTAAAAACACACTTGGTATTGATTCTAGTAAATTAGAAATGAACAGTTCTGCATTATTAAAAAATCAACGCTCTGACCAAATATTTAAATCTGGAGCATTAAATTCGCAAATATTAGATATTGTAAATAAAAATTTAAAAACTAAAGGTCAAGATAAAAACGCTTTACGAAATAAAATAATGATAGAATCTTTAGAAATAATTAATTCTATACCTTCAGAAAGAGAAAGAAAAATAATAAATGAACAAAGAGTGTCAGAAGGTAAATTACCTCTTACAATTGAAGATTTTACAACTAACTTTGATTAATAATATATGCCTACCCAAGAAGCAATAGAAGCTTTATTAAAACTTAGAAAAGAGCAACAACAAAACTCTACAGAACCTTTTGTATTAACTGGAACTGGGTTAGGTGATTCCCCTCTTCGTAGAATTACAGGAGAAACTGAACAAGAAACTGAAGACAGAACTGAAAAAGATAAAGTATCTTTATTTAAATCAGTAGGCGCAGGTCTTTATGAGTTTGGTGAATCTGCATCGTTTGGATTATTAGGTCTCGCAGAAATAGGAGCAGAGAAAGCATTAGGAGAAGAGATAGAGTTTCAAGAATATTTTAGAGACGCACAAGAACAAAGCAGTTTAGCAGCTGTATTAGGTGGTATTGGAACAGGAGCAGGTTATTTACTGGGAGCTCCTATGAAGATTACTGGTAAGTTATTACAAAAACCCGCAACAGCTTTAATTGCTAAAGCAGTAAAAGGTCAAACAATTGGTAAAGCATCTGCCCAAATAAATAAAGCAGCTATTAAAAGTGGTATAGAACAAAAAGTAGCAAATGAATTTAGTGATGTTGTTGTTGGTTCTACTATATCTGCTACTGCTAAAAATAAACTTGCTAATGATGCATTTAGAAATACTACAACTGGTTTTACAGCAAACATAAATAAAAGTTTAAATAGAAAGTTAGCTCAAAAACAAATAACTCAAAAACAATATGATGCAGTTACAGAAATGGCTGAACAAGTAGCAACAAGAGGAATACCTTTACAAAATATATCTCAATTTGCTAGAACAAAGTATGGTAACACTAGGTTTGGTAGGTTTGCTACAGAAGCATTGCATGATGCATTTGTATTTTCAGTTGCTGATGCAGTTATGGATGCCTCATTTCAATCACAACAAATGTTAAAAGGTGACCAAGAAGAATTTAATTTAGGTCAAGTTGGTTATTCGATGGCAACAGGATTGTTAGCAGGTACAGCTATTAACGCATCTACTTCTTTCTTTAAACCATTAGGTAAAATGTTAAACTCAAGAAAAGATTTTGGACAAGGCTTAAGAGCATACTTAATGACTAGGGGTATGTACAAAGATGCAAGTGTAAGAGAAGTTGTTAATAGTATGGTAGATGTTGCTAATAACAATAAAAAGAATTTGTCAGCAGACCAATTAAAATTAAGAACTAGTTTTGAATATAGATTAGATGGAAAAAAGAAAACTAAAGATTTATTATTATCTGAAAATTTAAGTCACAAAGCAAATGTAAATAGAATTACTTCTGAACTAATAGATGAACTTGGAGAAAAAGAAGCTAAAAATAAATCATTAAATTGGTTAATGGCAAACAAAAAAATATACGCTAAAGAAATGATGGGTGAGGCAACTAGAGAAGGATTGCAAAACTATAGATTAATATTTCCTAGAATGTTAGTAGCTGGAGCAGCGATGGGTGGTACTCAATCAATACAGGCATATGCTACAGGAAATGAATTAAGAACTGAAGATTATATATCTAGTATGCTAATAGGTGCTTGGACACAACGTAGAGGTAACTTTGCAAGAGATGTAGATTTAGGCAATAGAGTAAAAGAACTTAGGTCTACATTAGAATTTATGGGTGTAAAAACAGAGCATACTGCATTTGGTTCTACATTTTCTAAGAATAGTAATATGTTTGGTGTTGGGCTTGCAAGAGACAATCAAAGACTTACCGATTATTTAAAAGAAGAAAGATTAGTTAGTGATGAAGATGAAAGTATTCAAGGAGAAAAACTAGCAGAAGATAAAAAAGTATTTTATGAAGATGTAGGTGGTAATCCTGTTGACCCACATAACGGAAGAATGGATTATGTGTATGAATTAATAGAACAAGATTTTCAATACACAAAACCTAAAGACCAAATATCTGATACACAAGCTAATGAAATAGTAAATATTTTAGAAAAGCAAGGATTTAAAACATTAGATGATTTTGATAAAGCATATGATGATAGGGTAGGTGAATCTACAGAATCAATGGAAAGCACTATTGTTAGTGTTCTTAAAAATATTGAAACTTCTAATTTTGATGAAATAAATATTACTACAGATAGAGATACTAAAAAAATATCTGTACCGAATGTTATTGACGTAGATGATTCATTATATGATAGAGCAAGAAACGGTGAATTTAAAGAATGGCTTTCAAATAAAGATGGAGAAAAAGCTGTAGAAGAATTAAAAGAATCACTAAGAAGTTTAAATGCTGTTATAATGACTACTGAAGGATTAGACCAATCAAGATTTAATAACGAAACAAATACAATTAAAACATCAGAAACATTAAAAGGATTATATAATACTGTAAGAGATTCTGAAAAAGCAATACACAATGTTGTTAATCCTAAAGACAATAGAGCAGAATTTAGATTTAAAGATGTTCATTCTTATTTAATGCCTTTAATACAAAACAGAGGTAAACGATTTACAAAAAATCTTATGTCAAATCTAGAAAAAGATAACATGAGTGATGGTTTAAAAAATGTATTATATGAGTCTGGTATACTTCAAAAGTCTGAAGATGGTGAATTTAGATTAATAGATGATGTATATAAAATAAAAGTAGATGAAGAATATAAAACAAAATTTGATGATTTAACTAAGTTACAAAACATATTAGTATCATTAGGAGATTTTAAATTAACAAAAGAATCGACTGGTAGAAATGTAGAAACTGGTAGTATTAAAAAATTAAAAGGAGCGTTAAGAGACGTAGGTATTGACTTAGATGAATTTAATAATCCTAAAATGAAGTTTTTATATCAAATGGTTTTAAATGATATAAGCACAAAGAGATTAAACAATTCTATTGCATCAACTGCTGACATAGATTTTATTATACAACAATCAGGTAATGCATTATTTAGTGAACCGGGACTTATAACAGATGGTGGATTTAGAGGATTTACATTAAAGAAAGTAGACATACCTCATAATAGAGATTTTCAAAATGAATACAATGGTAAGTTGGAAAAATTAAAAGAAGAATCTGGTGTTGTTAATATATTAGAAGGTGAAGTTGTTGTATTAAATCCAATACAAAGTAATCAATTAGAAAGTATGTTTGATATTGTATACAATGCTCCAACTGTAGGAGAAAACGCAGGATTTAGAGATTTATATGCAACATTAACAAACAGCAAATTAGATAGAGTTAAAGATAGATTAATATCTTATATGCAAACTTTTGGTCGTAAAGGCGAAATTGAAATGTTATCTTTGTTAAAAAGGCAAGGTATCATAAATAGAAATGCTGATGGAACATTAGAAGTAGATAGCAGATTTACACTTGAAAAAATTAAAACTGAAATTGGTGAACCTAAAACCGAAGAAGAATTACAAGAATTTGTAAAAAAACAAATCGAATTAAAAGAAGAATTAGTTAAATCAATACAACCTGTAAAAGATGCTTTAGATGGTAAAGGTATTAATAACGAATACATTGAAAAAGAAATAAAAACTAGACAAGAATTAAACAGAAGATATGTATCTCAAGCAAAAGATGAAGAAAAAAATCCTAGCCTTGGTATTGATGAGTTTTTTAGAAAATATAAATTTTTTGTAGAAGTTATAGATGAAATGGGTGATTATAATAACTATAGCAATGAATCATCTGAATGGAAAAATGAATTTTTTAAAGACCAAAGATATTTATTAGATGATTTAGGAAATCTGTCACCTGATAGTATTACTAGAATACAAAATGATATTGTTAAGAATAATAAAAAATTTAAAGATTTAGATGCGGATGATAAAGAAGTAGTGTTGCAAGATATTACTCAAGTAGTCAGAGGAATCATTAGAAAAAAGGTAGTTAAAAAAGTTTCAATTATAAATGGTAAAATAGTAACTGACGATATTGGTTCTAAAGAAGTAATGCAAAAAAATCCTGTGTTTGATTATCTAGATTCATTAGGAATGGATTATGCTATATTTGATAACAATGTAACATATACAGAGTTTGGTAGATTTATTACTGAAAAAACTTATAACATATTAAGTACTGAAGGATTAGGTGCTAAAGAAAAAATCCATGTTCAGGGATTAAGAGAAGATGTAAAAAATCAATTAAGTGAAAATTTAGTAAGTAAAAATATAACTGCATTGTCAAGAAGTGATGTTGCAGTATCTGATGGTAGTTCAAAACATGGTATGCTTAAGATGGATATATATGATGGAATGGATAGCATAGTTATTGATAAAGCAGGTATGCAAAATATTGCTCAAGACTTTTTAAGATTTTATAAAAAACATATTAAAGGTATTACTGAACCATCTACTAAAAGTCAAATGAATAGATTAAAAAAAGCATTTGAAAGCACAAAAGATGAGTTTGATTATAACGATGCAAATATAGAATCAGCAACAAGATTTTTAATATCAGAAGTTGCATTTAAAAGCGATAAGAATGATTTGTTTTATAAAGTATTAAATGAAACAAACCCTATGGAAGTAGATAAGTATATTAAAAGAATGAAACTTGCTACAACTAAAAACTTTATTAGGTCTGATAAAACATTTCATCAATCTATTATTAATGCAAGAAATGAATTAGGATTAAATAAAAACATTACTCAAATACTTCAAGATAGAATTACAAAATATAATAGTAAATATAGAGTTGCTGTGTGGGATGATGAAGGTACTGAAAGCATGAGAACTGTTATTGATGATACCATTAATGAATTTAAAGAACAGTATCCAGAAATAGATAAAACTAGTAGTAAGAATATTATTGCACAAGCACATCAAAAAGTATCTGCATTTGATAGTATATCGTTTTTATCTAAAAAAGCTATGATAGAAATGCACACAATTATGGGGCATGACCCTGATTCTAGAAACCCTATAAAGCCTGTTATATCATCACAAGGAGAGGGAAAAACATTATTGTATGGTAAGACATTATTTATACATAGTCCTGCTTTAGATGGATTTTTTAAAAAGAATCGTGTAGATATATTACTGACTGGTTCTGGAGCAAAAGCATATGATGGAGGTAAGGAAACAATAATTGAAGGTGTAAGATGGGATGAATTATCAAATTATGAAATATCTAAAAAATATCAACCTTCAGATATTATAAGAAAAATAGATTTAGATGCTATAGGATTAAAACCTGAAAAAGATGCTAGTTTATTATCAGCTAGTGAATCAGATGCTGATTATAATTATATGGATAGGTCTGAACATCAAAGAGCATTCCAAGAATTAAATGCTGAATTAAGTTATAATTTAGAACAAATGGCAAATATTATGGGTGACCCTTATAAAATGAGGACATTCATGTTAGAGCAACTTAATAAAGGTAATATACCAGAAGATGCAGAAGATGGAGCATTAAAAAACTTAAGTAATATGATATACTATCTTCAATTAAATGAGTCTGCAAATCCAATGGATTATAGTTCTGCTCAAGTTCAAAAGTATTTATCAAAAGTATATATAGATAATATCTTTAGCAATAGAAGGTCATTAGTTAATAATACATATAAAGATGTTCCTACAGAAGCATTTAGATATGGTGGTCAAGCAGCTATAGTACAAACTGGAACTGCTAATTTAGGTAAAGGAAAGAAAACTAGATTGCTACCTACATTTTTTAATGCAGATAATAAAATGATTCTTCGTGGACAGATTATGTTACCTGATAAAGAAAGAACAACTACTTTATCTGGATTAGGTAATAAAAAAATAAGAGTAGTTTCTAATGAAAAAATATTTACATTAGAAGAATTTAAAAAAGAAATAGAAAAAGTAATTAAAGATGAAGACTTTGAATTTGATGCAAAAAAAGCTGGAACTAAAGATTTTGATGATTGGTGGGATAAAAATTTAAAACCTGTTGATATGACAATCGAAGGTATGCATGATATTTTACAAGATTTTTCTAAACAATTTAATACAAGATATGAATTAGGAATAGTATCAAGAAGAAATCCAAGAACAAGACCTAATGATATTACTTTACTGGGGTTAAAGGGGTTTTTACATAAAGATACTGGATTAGCAGTAGAGGTAAATAGTTTTGATGTTGCTAATATATATGAAGGTGACTATGATGCAGATAAAGTAGATTATTTCTTTGCTCATAGTGATTATATGTTTGATTACATTAAAAGAAGTCAATCTCATTTTGTTCAACAAATTGACCCTGATGGATTACAAATGAAACCTGATTTTACATTTGGTATGGAATCTAGTTTAGCAAGTCAATCTATAGTATCTAAAATGGGAAATGCTATTGCATTTAAAAAAGGAATAGGTATTGTTCAAAAAACTCATAGAAAACTTAATTACGTTCAAAACCTTACTAATAGACAACACTTATTAAATGTACAAGACAATGATTTAAAGAATGTAAAAAAAGAATGGAAAAATATTGTAAGAAAAAATGCTAATGGAGACCTTGTAGGACCTGGAGTTTTATATGAAACACCTGATGGTGAAATAATTACAATGGATAGTGAATCACTTTCTTTCTTTCAAAGAGCTGCTTTAGAAGTTCAATACATTGTAGATGGTTCAAATAAATTAAATCCTAATATTGGAAATAGCATATACGAATGGACAAATAACTTTTTATTTCCAGACGCAGAAAATTCTATGTCTGCTTCGCAAGCTGATGCTAAAACTTTAGAAGAAATATTAGCAAAAGGAAGAGATGCAGATAATAAAAGAATAAGAATTTTTGATAAATATAAAAAGAATGACGATGGTGAATATGAACTTGTAACAGGTGGAGTAAATGAAGCAGATAAATTAATCATTAAAGAATTTTTAAATCAACAGAATAAATTGTTAGCTTCTTTTGGTGACCAAAAATATGAAGGTGGACAGAGTAGAAAAACAAGTTTTTATGATATGGCAGTTGGTAGTAAAGTATTTAAAGATTTTCATCAAGATATATACAAATCATTAAATCAACATTTATTTAAAGGTTCTTGGAAAGCAAAAGATTTAGATAAAGCTGATAGAGCTTACTTAGACAATATATTAGATGCTAAAAAAGATGCTTTTAAATCAACAAAGAAAAATATAACAAATATATTTAAGGGAGAAGGTGGTAATTATTTAGATAGGATTGCTGTAAAAATAGCAGATAGTAATTTCTTAGATAATAAAAAAGAATATCATTTAACCACTTCTAAACATCAAGTAATGGATGCTTGGTTCAATAAGTTATTATCTATAGAACCTAATGAAATAAAAGAAGTAGATGGTAAGTTAGTTTCAGATGTTGATTCAATGCCACAAGACCAATTAGAAGCATTTAAATCAGATTTAGATGATGTATCAGGAAAAATTGTAGGACAAACTAAACAATTTAATAGTGTTATAGCATCTATAAAGAGATTAGATAAAAATAAAAAATATATTCAAAGAAGTCATTATCCTGATGGATGGAAAAGAAAAAAAGTTGCTAGTATTGATTGGGTTATAAATAAACTACAAAATGATTTACAAGAAAAATACGATGTACCAAAAAATAAATTACATCCTAAAGATTTAGCATATAAAAGATATGTATCTATAGAATCAAATAGTGATTTAAGGTCAAGTGTTATTCATGCTAATGGTATGCATGCGTTCTTAAGAAGTCAAAATGCTATGATGTATGATAGTTGGTATGACACATTAGGAGATATAGCTAGAGAAGATATGAAGACACTTACTGACTTTAATAGATTAGAATATGGTAAGGGAACTGTAATAGATGAAGTTCTTGCTTATAAAGAAAATCAGATAGTAGTTGATAGTAAAATGATAGATTTTATAAATAATTATAGACCTAACATTTCTAATGTAATGGAATTAAGAAATCAATATCTTTTAAAAATGATTGAAAAGCATAAACTAAATTTTCTTTATGCATACATGGAGCCTAGAAAAAATAAAGATGATATAGGTGTATTTAATAATAGACCTATTGCAATACCATATAAAGAAACTGCTAGGTATAGACAAGGTATACAATTACTAACTGGACTTGCAAAAGGTAATGATAAATTTGAAAAGAATCAATCTAATATAGAAGAATCTAGAAAAGTATCAGAGTTTGCATTAAAAACAATATTAGAAGGTAATGAGCATTATAGAAGATTCTTTGACAAAGATGTTAGTTTAATGGATTTGACTAATTCTAATATGGAAATGTTTGGATTAATGCCTTTTGATAAAAAAACAAGACAAAGATTAAATCAAGATGGTTCAGATTTTAATTGGACATCAACAATGTTACCACATAATCCTATGTCTACTATTAATAAATCTGTTATGTCTTTGTATACTGATTATGCTAGTCAAATGTCAGGTAAAAATAAAGAAAAATATAAAGACTTTTTAGAAAGACTTAATGATTTAGAAGAGTTTTCCTCAAGAAAAGATTATTTAAATCCATCTAAATATATGCATTTAAGAATGTCATTAGACCAAGACTTTATGGATATGATTACAAAAGACATATATAATATAGCAGGAGATGATGGTATGCCAGAAAACATAAAAAACAATCCTATGTATGCTCATATGAAATATTTAAAGTATGAACCAAAGCAAGTAAAATCTAGGAGTAAAGTTATAAATATGTTAAAATCTGTTACTGAAGCAAACAATGTACTTAACACAGCCGCAAGACAAAATCCTATGAAGGATAGTGGGTTTGAAGTATTTAATACTATGGGTGAATATTTAAAATGCAAGTAAGTTGCGATAATATAAATAACAAAAAAGCAATTAGATTATGGAAAAACATCAGCAAGTGGGCTGATAGTAGTATTGTAAATAAAAACATACAAGCTCCATATCAAGCTGCTATGTCTATGTTTGAATCAAGATTTCATATACCAATGGATTATGCAGTATTATTAAGTGATAAACAAGGTGGTGCTTTTCTTACCAGAGGGAACATTAATGCTTTTGTAAAAGATTTATATGATTATGCTGGTAGAGTTAATAGTGGAAAGTTTAGTGAGTTTGAAGTTGCTGAAGGATTTATGACAGGAACTGTACTTGGTAAGAGAGACCCTGTACTTGCTGAAAGTATTAAATCATTAAGAAAAGTTGTTGATAGTGATAAAAAAAGAAGTAACGATTTAAACAATAGATTTAAAAAAGTTATAGATAATATAAGAGGTTCTGGTGAAGTTGGTGGATTTTTTAGTAATGCAAGATTAAATAAATCATTACGTAAGCATAGAGAACTAGAATTAGACTATATAAAAGCATTAGATACTGGTAATGAAACAGATATAAACGAAAAATATAAAGCATTGCAAACATTTGAAAGAAAGGGTTCTGTTAAATCTTTTACTGAATTTATACAAGTAGTAGAAAAAGGAATGCCTCAAGTCATTATGTCTAAATATAATGCTGAAGTAGAATTAGCAAAGACAGATAAAAAAGCAGCTGAAAGAGTAAAAGAATATGATGAAGGTACAAAGTTAGTAAAAGTAACTGATGATGAATCTCAAAAATATTTTTCAGAATTAGGATTACCAAGTGATATTACTCAAGCATTAAGAGATTATAATTCTTTAATGTCAGATTCGTATGAAATTTTAAGAAAAGGTATAGATGAAAAAATTAATATACATATTAAACAAATAGAAAATAGAAAAGGTTTTTCATTAACTGTAGATAAGTTAAATACTTTAAAAGAAAAAATGCGTTCTGAATTAATGCCTAAATATAAAGAAGATGGATACTTTCCTCATTTTACTAGACAACTTAATGCTAAGATGATGGACAATATGATGAAGCATTTTGATGATTTAGATAATGCTAACCTTGATATGAAGCATAATAGTCCTAGCATAGATAAGATTATTGATAATATAACATCTGCAATACCTAGTTATGCTAAGTCTAGAGACGATACTAACTTAGATTATAGTATGAATTTTGTTGATGTAATCTCAACATATATTAATGATGTAAATAAATTTAATACTCAGGTATTTGTAAAGAGCAAATTAATTGATTCTTTATCAAAAGCAAAAAGTATGTATAATACAGAAAATGAATATTCTGCTAAAATTGTTGATATGGTAAATAGTCTTTATGGTTCTGTAAATGGTCAAATAAAAGATTCTGGTTCTATGCATGAGCTTAAAAAAGTATTATTGTCTTATCAATTTACAAATAAATTAGGGTTTAGTGTAAGGTCTGCAGCTAGAAATGCTACTCAGTATTTAATGAATTACGCTACATTTGGATATAGAGCTGTAGCAGATTCAAAAAAGTATTTAGCAGAAAATAAAACTAGTGATATACTTGGTGGGGATTTAGATGATTTTCTTAGAAGAGAAAACTTATTCATGGAAACGTCTGAAGCATTAATAGAATCAGGTATAAAAGCAGAAAACAAAACTCCATTTAAATTAAGACGTATGGATGAAGATGGTAACATAGTATATGCAGATGAGGAAAGTTTTGCTTATAAAGGAATGAAACAATTTGCAACTGGTATGAGTGGAGTTGCTAGACTTAGTTCTAAGATGCATAGAGCAGTAGAGAATGCTAATAGAAAACTAACTGCTGAAATAGCATTTGCTCAAGTACATAAAATAATGAGCAAAAGTGAAAGGTTTGATGATTACATATCAAAACAAGCTGAAGAAAAAGGCGTAACTAAAACATCATTAAGAAGAAAGTTAGCTAAAACATATGCAAAAAATATGGTAATACTTAATCATTTTGATTATGAATCATATGCTAAAGCTAAAAACATGAGAGAAGGTATTGGTCAATTTATGTTTCAGTTTCAACATTATGGAATGGAATTTCTTGAAAGAAACTATTCTATATATAAAGAAGCTAAAGGTGACTTATCTGCTTTAGGTGAAGATAAATTTTCTAATTGGTTAAAAGATGCTAGAGGTGTTCATAAGATGATGAATGTATCAACAGCATACTTTTTAGCACCTGCTCTTATAAGTTACATATCAGGATATAATCAAACACTTGTTGAACACACTGGTAAAGAAATACTAGAAGATTTATACAATGTATTTTTTACTGACTATGATGACCCAGAAGCATTAAAAAAACTTAATAAAGAATTTTATGGTAAGGGTATAGTTGGTTCTAAACTCGGTCCTACATTTGGAACTATCTTTGATATAGGTATTGCAACAGAATTAATTAATGCTGATAGTGAATACTTAGATAATATACTTTTAACTGCTGGGGATTTTGGGTTAGCAAATAAAGATTTAAACTCAAGTGATATGATGGGTCAATACATAAGACTTATTAATCAAATGGCAGGTAGAACATATGATAGATATGTACCAATGACAGTTAAGAGTCCTTATGGTATAGGTTCAGCTGCTATGCAAGAAATGACTATATATCCTACTAACAAAGAACAAGGTTCTTTATATAAAGATATGATACAATCATCTTTAAAAGAAAATTATCCATCTTACTATTTTAATAAATTAGAAAAACAAAGTAGGTCTAAGAAAAAGAAACTTTCTGGATTACCTATTGATGTGCAGAACGCATTAAGAGAATTAGAAAGGACAGGTAAAAAGTAATACCTGCCCCTTCCGTTTAATCAGCAAAGGAGATTATGCTGTAATTCTTTCTTCTTCAGTTATTTTTAGTAAGTCAATTAAACAACTAGTAGCTATTTTAAATTGATTTAATATTTTAATCATTATATCAACATCATTTGTTTTCTTAGCTATTTTAATTGCCATTTCAATATTATTCATTGTATCTATGTAAGAATTAATATCTTTTGTATGCTCTTCTAATATCATTTATTATCTCTCTTTCTTAGTTTAGTTAATGTATCTACTTTTTCTTTTAAACTCATGTTATCTATAGCACTTTGAATAACTCCAAACATTCCTATAAGAACAGCATCTGCTGTATGTAGTGTTACTTTCTTATTTAGTAATCCTTGATGGTCAATTACTTTTTGTGCAATAAATTTCAACTCTCTTTTTCTAGTTACTTTATCTTTTGGTAACTCTAATGATTTCATCCAGACTTGTGGAGCAATAAACTTAGTTTCTATCTTATTAGCTCCTAGCAATCCCTGCCAAATCCCATAGTTAGTACCGAATTTAAACGCACTGCTACGACCATCACTAGGGAATGCGTGTACTTGTTCAATGTAAGCAGTAACTGGAATTGTATTTTCCCATGTTATTCTGTATGGTTCTAATATTTCTGCCATATCTTCAATTGTTTGTGGACATTTATACATTTCAATTATCTTGTCTTCATTGATGAATACTATTCCTCCGCTTTTACCCGGGTCTATACCTATTGTTATCATTTAAAAATCCTTCCTTTCTGTATAGTTATGTCTTGTAGTGTACTTCTTCTTTTTATAATTACCTACCCATTTATTTGGT